>Ga0247811_1000007_pt1 | contig 217730 bp, 215 predicted proteins | sample UWRJL134311R1_FD_189018 | JGI IMG/M metagenome (GOLD analysis project Ga0247811, IMG submission 189018) | Plant litter microbial communities from Arlington Agricultural Research Station in Wisconsin, United States - UWRJ-L134-311R-1 | ecosystem: Environmental > Terrestrial > Plant litter >...
GGTCACCGAAGTTTCCGCCGCCACCGAAGCCGCCGCGGTCACCGTAGCTGCTGCCACCGCCGAAGCTGCTGCTGTCATCGCCGCCAAAACCGTCGCGCTTGTCTCTGCCGCGCCCACCGCGATCCCCGCGGCGCCCTCTATCAAAACCCATTGCCCTGTTCGTCTTCCCGGTTCGCCCAAAATCTCAAAAACCGAAACGCCGGACGAAAGCGCAGGTTTTCGGGCACAAAGAAGGAGTGCCGCGAGAATCGGCCATAGCCCAAAATCGGACAGGCTGCGAACGAAATTGTCTTGATTGCGGCGCGAATATGATTCGGATTGCCTGAGAGCAACACCGGTCCGTCGCGGAGAGACACGCTTGCGCGACGCGCACGGGCGCGGCAGAGGCATTTCATGGACGCAATTCTCGCTCTCGCCGCCAGCCCCGCCGCCTGGGCCGCCCTGCTCACCCTGATCGTGATGGAGGTCGTGCTCGGCATCGACAATCTGATCTTCATCTCGATCCTGTCGAACAAATTGCCCGAGGAAACCCGCACCAAGGCGCGCCGCGTCGGCATATCGCTGGCGCTGGTGATGCGTCTGGGGCTGCTGACGATGATCGCCTGGATCGTCGGGCTGACCTATCCGGTGTTCGACCTCGGCATCGTCGGGCCGCTGTCGCACGGCGAGCCGGCGTTCGAGACGGCATTCTCGTGGCGCGACCTGATCCTGATGGCGGGCGGGCTGTTCCTGATGTGGAAGGCAACCACCGAAATCCACCATTCGGTGGACGTCAGCGAGAGCGATACCGACGAACTGCTCGACAAGAAAAAGGTCGTCCAGCTTACCTTCACCGCGGCGATCGTCCAGATTCTGCTGCTCGATATCGTCTTTTCGATCGATTCGATCCTCACCGCGGTCGGCATGACCGAGCATGTCCAGATCATGTATGTCGCGGTGATCGTCGCGGTGCTGCTGATGCTGCTCGCCGCCGATCCGCTGGCGAACTTCATCAACAACAATCCGACGGTGGTGATGCTGGCGCTCGGCTTCCTGCTGATGATCGGCATGGTGTTGATCGCCGAGGGCTTCGGCGCGCATATCCCCAAGGGCTATATCTACACCGCGATGGGCTTCTCGGCGGCGGTCGAGTGCCTCAACATCTGGTCGCGCCGGTCGAAGGCGAAGAAGGCGGCGGGCGGGAGCACCGCAGCCCATTGAGCGCGGCCATGAACAAGACTAGGCGCAGGCCATGACCGTAAATTTCCACGAAGAAGACCTGCCCGCGGGCGTGTTCGCCCCCGGCGCGTCGATCGCCGTCGATACCGAGACGATGGGGCTGATCACGCCGCGCGACCGGCTGTGCGTCGTCCAGCTTTCGGACGGATCGGGCGACGAGCATCTCGTCCGCTTCGGCCCGAACAGCGATTATGCCGCGCCGAATCTGCGCGAAGTGCTGGGCGATCCGGCGCGGACCAAGCTCTATCACTTCGCGCGCTTCGACTTGGCGGCGATCAAGCATTATCTCGGCACCGTCGCGGCGCCGGTCTATTGCACGAAGATCGCCAGCCGCCTGGTGCGCACCTACACCGATCGTCACGGCCTCAAGGACCTCGTCCGCGAGCTTTGCGGGCAGGAAGTCTCGAAGCAGCAGCAGTCGTCGGACTGGGGCGGCCCCGAGCTTTCGGACGCGCAAAAGGACTATGCCGCCTCCGACGTTCGCTTTCTCCATGCGATGAAAGTGGAACTAGACAAGCGTCTCGTGCGTGAAGGCCGCATGCATCTCGCCCAGGCCTGTTTCGACTTCCTGCCGGCCCGCGCCGAGCTCGACATCGCCGGCTGGCCCGAGACGGATATCTTCGCGCATGCTTGATTTGTGGCGGTGCCAGCCCGCTCCCCCACCCGTCCACCCAACACTAGGTTACCCTATGGGCGGCCGGGTGGGGGAGCGGGCTGGCACCGTACCCGGAACAAATAATGTCTGAGATCGCCCAGCGCCTTCAGTCGCAGCGGCGGGCGCGGGCGCATCCGGGCAGCAGCCACGACCGCGTCGTGCGGGTGGCGCTGTATGTCTTGCCCGCCGGCATCGGTATTCTTGCGGCCTTTCTCGTGCTCGCGCCGCTCTTCAACGGCGGCGACGTCAGCTTCGTGCTCGACAAGAACCGCGTCGATGTCGCCAGCGAGCGGCTCAACATCAAGTCGGCGCAATATCGCGGCGAGGATGACAAGGGCCAGCCCTTCAAGCTCAACGCGGGCTCCGCGGTGCAAAAGAGCTCGGCCGAACCGATCGTCCAGCTCAACGACCTGTCCGCCGAGATCGGCCTGACCGAGGGTCCGGCGACGCTGCGCGCCGACCACGGGCGCTACGACATGAGCAAGCAGCAGGTCGCGGTGGACGGCCCGATCAGCTTCAAGACTGCCGACGGCTATACGCTCGATACCGAAAATGCGACCGTCGACATGAAGACCCGGCAGCTGCAAAGCGGCGGCGCGGTTTCGGGCCGCACGCCGATGGGCGCGTTCAGCGGCAACCGGCTGAGCGCCGATCTCGAGAAGCGCACGGTGCGCCTCGATGGCAATGCGCGCTTGCGGATCGATCCAAGGCGCGCGAATAGGCGCTGATGACCCGCTGGTCCGCCTTGCTGCCTCTCGGCTTCACATTTGCCCTGACGACGCTGTGCGCTTCCGCGCCCGCCGCCGCGCAATCGCGCCACGATTCGTCGGCGCCGATCGATTTCGCCTCCGATCATATCGAGATCCAGGACAAGGCGAATCGCGCGCTGCTCGCGGGCAATGTCCGCATCACCCAAGCCGAAATGTCGCTCACCGCGGCGCGGATGACCGTCACCTACACCGGCGGCATCACCGATGGCTCGCCGCAGGTCTCGCGGCTCGACGCCTCGGGTGGGGTCACGGTCACGCGGCCCGACCAGAGCGCGCGCGGAAACTATGCGGTCTACGATCTCAACCGTCACGTCATCACCATGATCGGCGCAGTGATCCTGCGGCAGGGCGCCAACACCGTCCAGGGCGGGCGCCTCTCGATCAACCTCGACACTGGCCGCGCGACGATCGATGGATCGGGTGTCGGCGGATCGACGGCTCCGGGCGTGCAGAATCAGGGCGGGCGCGTCACCGGCCGATTCTCGGTGCCCAAGCGGGATGGCCAGTAAGCGCGGTTTTTCACCGCTCCGACGCTCGCTTCTTCCCTTCGCGCCTCCCTTGCCCTATTTGAGCATGCAGGAATCCTGCCAATCTGGTTTCCGGTAAGAATCCGGTAACCAAGCGAGTTCATCAAAGGCGCGACATGAGCGACACAGACATTCTCGAGGTTCTCGAACACCCGGTCGCGGATCCTGCGCCGCTGCCCGACAAGGGGCTGGCGGTGGTGTCGATCGCCAAGTCGTACGACAAGCGCGTGGTGCTGACCGATGTGTCGATGTCGGTGGCGCGCGGCGAGGTGGTCGGGCTGCTCGGGCCGAACGGCGCGGGCAAGACCACGAGCTTCTATTCGGTGATGGGCCTCGTGAAGCCCGATTCGGGCCGGATCATGCTCGACGGCGAGGACATCACCAAGCTGCCGATGTATCGCCGCGCGATCCTCGGCCTTGGCTATCTGCCGCAGGAAACCTCGATCTTCCGCGGGATGACGGTCGAAAAGAACATCCTCGCGGTGCTAGAGCTCGCCGAGCCGGACAAAAATGCGCGCATGGCGCGGCTCGATAAATTGCTCGACGAATTCGGCCTCACCCGGCTGCGCGACGCGCCCGCGATGGCGCTGTCGGGCGGCGAGCGCCGTCGCGCCGAAATCGCCCGCGCGTTGGCCGCCGACCCGACGATCATGCTGCTCGACGAGCCCTTCGCGGGCATCGATCCGCTGTCGATCAGCGACATCCGCGACCTGATCTGCGAGCTCAAGAAGCGCGGCATCGGCGTGCTGATCACCGATCACAACGTCCGCGAGACGCTCGACATCGTCGATCGCGGCTACATCATCTACGACGGCCGGGTGCTGTTCGCCGGATCGCCCGACGATCTCGTCAAGGACGAGAACGTCCGCCGCCTGTACCTCGGCGAAAGCTTCTCGCTGTAAGGTTATGAGTCTCGCGCCTCGCCTCGATCTGCGCCAGTCGCAATCTTTGGTGATGACGCCGCAGCTGCAGCAGGCGATCAAGCTGCTGGCGCTGTCCAACCTCGAGATCGAGACCTTCATCGCCGAGGAGATAGAGCGGAATCCGCTGCTCGATTCGGGCGGCGGCGACGACGCCGACGTTCCCGACCGCGAGGCGCCCGAAATCATCGAGCGCGACGGCCCCGCCGACTCCGCCGAATTGCTCGCGGGCGGCGGCGAAGCCCATGGCGAAGCGCCGCTCGATGTCGATTTTTCCGAAACCTTCCACCACGACAGCGCCGCCGATTCGATTGGCGGGCTCGACGGCAGCCTAGGCATGGGCGCCACCGGCGGCGGCGGCATGCCCGACGACGGCACCGACTTCGACGGCTTCGCCAATCCCGACATCAACCTCGCCGATCATCTGATGGGGCAGGCGGGCGAGAGCGTGTCGGGCACCGATCTGTTCATCGCCGCGCATCTGATCGACCAGATCGACGAGGCGGGGTATCTGACCGTGCCGCTGCTCGACGTCGCCAACCGGCTGAACGTCCCGCTCGCCCGCGTCGAGGATGTGCTCGGCGTCATCCAGACCTTCGATCCCACCGGGGTCGGCGCGCGCAACCTCGCCGAATGCCTCGCGCTGCAGGCGAAGGAAGCGGACCGCTACGATCCTTGCATGGCGCGGATGCTCGACAATCTCCAGCTGGTCGCGCGGGGCGACATGGCGCGGCTCAAACGGATCTGCAACGTCGACGACGAGGATCTGGCGGACATGATTCGCGAGCTGCGCAACTACGATCCCAAGCCCGGCTGCCGCTATGGCGGCGAGCCGACAATGTCGGTCACCCCCGATATCTTCGTGGCGAAGCGCGGCGCCGGCTGGGCGGTCGAGATCAACGCCGCGACGCTGCCGCGCCTGCTCGTCAACCGCGCCTATTACGCCGAAATCTCCAGCGGCCCGCAGGACAAGGCCTCGAAGGCGTGGATGTCGGACATGCTCGCCAGCGCCAACTGGCTGGTCAAGGCGCTCGACCAGCGCCAGCGCACGATCATCAAGGTCGCGTCCGAGATCGTGAAGCAGCAGGAGGCCTTCTTCCTCCACGGCGTCGCACACCTCAAGCCGATGACGCTGCGCGCGGTCGCCGAGGTGATCGAGATGCACGAATCGACCGTCAGCCGGGTCACGTCGAACAAATATCTCAGCTGCGCGCGCGGCCTGTTCGAGCTCAAATATTTCTTCACCAGCGCGATCCAGTCGTCCGACGGCGGCGACGCGGTCTCGGCCAATGCCGTCAAGGACGCGATCAAGTCGCTGATCCAGGCCGAGGATCCGCGCAAGATCCTCTCGGACGACACGTTGGTCGAGCTGCTCAACGCCAAGGGCTTCGACATCGCCCGCCGCACCGTCGCCAAATATCGCGAGGCGCTCGGGATCGGGTCGTCGGTTCAGCGGCGGCGGCAGAAGGCGCTCGAGGGCGTGGGGTGATAGCCCTGGCGCATACCCCGGGGAATTTTACGGTATCGGCCTTTAGAAATTGGTAGCCGAATCGGTCTACCGAATCGGCTGATGAGCGCCGAATATTCCATCACCGTCGATCCCGCTCGCGATCTGGTCCGCATCCGCATGGCCGGATTCTTCGCGCCCGAGGACATCGCCGCCTTCGTTCGCGCGCGCAACGCCGCGCACGCGCAACTGACCTGCGCGGCCAACGCCCATGTCACGCTCAACGATATCCGCGACATGAAGATCCAGCCGCAGCAAAGCGTGGACGGGTTTCGCGCGATATTGGCGGACCCGCTCTATCGCTCGCGCAAGCTCGCCTTCGTCGTGAGCCCTACGCTGGCGCGCACCCAAGTGATGCGCGCGCTCGATCGCCGCGAGGCGCGCTGCTTCGAGGATATGTGGAGCGCCGAGGCCTGGCTGCTGATGCGCGACGTCGCCGCGGCGTGATCAATGCCTGAGGCCTCGATATCGCGTGCCGGCTGCTAACTCGGGGCAGGCCGCAATAAAAGCAATTAAATGGCGCATTAGAGTTACTGCGGCTCGTAATCATAGCAAGCTATACCAAGCCGTAGAGGATTTATCGCTCCTCCCAGATTCTTGTTAACGCTTAGGTAGCCAATCAGTTTTCGATTTTTATACATCTCGGGAGGACTAATGGTATATGGATTTTGCGCACTCTTTCCAGAATAAGGACTACCATTCTGCCCATAAGGATTCCAGATGGAGTCTCCGTTATACTTACTTCCAAAGGTGCCATATCGATTGAAGATACTATCTCCGGCGTATTTACTCGCCACCTTGCCAATATATTTGCCATCGGCAGTCACGACGATTGCGCCTTCGAAGTCACTGCAATCAGCGAAGGCGGGAGGTGCCAAGCACAACAATACCGCTGTCGACAACATCTGAAGTCGCATTCGCTTCCCTTTCGCGACCATTCTCTCCGGGTCCTACGCCAAGTCAAGACTAATCGTCCTCGTCCTCGAACCCGGCCAGGTCCAGCGCGCGCGCCTTGATCTGGCGCTGGCTGCACCAGTGCACCAGCGCGTCCTCACGCCCGTGGGTCACCCACACTTCCTTCGGGCGGATTTCCTGGATGGTTTCGGTCAATTCGTCCCAGTCGGCATGGTCGGAGAGGATCAATGGCAGCTCGACATTGCGCTGCACCGCGCGCTGGCGGACGCGCATCCAGCCCGATGCCATCGCCGTGATCGGATCGGGCAAACGCCGCGACCAGCGGTCGTTGAGCGCGCCCGGCGGGCTGATGATGATCCGTCCCTGCAACTCGGCTTTCGGCATGCCGGTCGCGGGCCGCAGATCGCCGAGATCGACTCCATGCGCGACGTAGAGATCGCACAGACGCTGCAGCGCGCCGTGGATGTAGATCGGATCGTCGAAGCCCATCACCCTGAGCTCGCGGATCACGCGCTGCGCCTTGCCCAGCGCATAGGCGCCGACCAGCACGCAGCGCTCGGGGTTGGCGCGCAGGGCGGCGAGCAATTTGTCGAGCTCGTCGTGCGTCTCGGGATGGCGGAACACCGGCAGCCCGAAGGTCGCCTCGGTGATGAACACGTCGCACGGCGTCACTTCGAACGGCGCGCAGGTCGGATCCTCGCGGCGCTTGTAATCGCCCGAGACGATCACCCGCTCGCCGCGATGCTCGAGTATGATCTGCGCAGATCCCAGCACATGCCCGGCAGGCACGAACCGGACATCGACCGCGCCCATCCGCAGCGCTTCGCCATAAGCGACCGGGTGCCCGGTCTGAGCCCCGTAGCGCGCGTCCATGATCGCCAGCGTCTCGGGCGTCGCCCAAACCTCGCCATGCCCGCCGCGCGCGTGATCGGCGTGACCGTGCGTCACCAAGGCGCGCGGCACCGGCTGCGATGGGTCCACCCATGCGTCGGCGGCGGGAATATAGATCCCGGAAGGTTGCGGATCGATCCAGTCGCCGAGCTTCGCCATCCTCCCTATATGGTTGTAATGCCCGCAGGTTCCCAGCTTCCCGCACCTTTGACCGATTGGTTCGCGCGCCGCGGCTGGGAACCGCGCCGCCACCAGCTGGAGATGCTCGCCGCCGCGCGCGCTGGGAACCACGCGCTGCTGGTCGCGCCGACGGGGGCAGGCAAGACACTGGCGGGCTTCCTCCCGACGCTGGCCGAGCTGATCGAAGCGCCCACCGATCGCCTCCACACCCTCTACATTTCGCCGCTCAAGGCGCTTGCGGTCGATGTCCAGCGCAACCTCCTCACCCCGATTGAGGAGATGGGCCTCAATATCCGCGTCGAGACCCGCACCGGCGACACCCCGTCGGACCGCAAGGCCCGCCAGCGCGCCCGCCCGCCCGAAATCCTGCTGACCACCCCCGAATCGCTCAGCCTGCTCCTGTCCTACCCCGACAGCGACCTGCTCTTCTCCGATCTAAAGACCGTGGTGATCGACGAAGTCCACGCCTTCGCCACCGGCAAGCGCGGCGACCTGCTGGCGCTCGGCCTCGCCCGGCTCCAGCGGATCGCGCCCGATCTGCGCCGCGTCGCGCTCTCGGCGACCGTCGCCGACCCGGACGGCTACCGCGCCTGGCTCGCGCCCTATGGCGATATCGATGCGGTGACGTTGGTGCAGGGCGAGAAGGGCGCCGATCCCGACATCGCCATCCTCCTCCCCGAGGGCCGCGTTCCCTGGGCCGGCCATTCGGGCATCTACGCGATCCCGCAGGTGATGGCCGAGATCGAGACGCACCGCACCACGATCATCTTCTGCAACACCCGCGGCCTCTGCGAGCTGATCTTCCAGAATCTGTGGAAAGTGAACGAACTCAAACTCCCCATCGGCGTCCACCACGGCAGCCTCAGCCTCGAGGCGCGGCGCAAGGCCGAGCAGGCGATGGCCGACGGCAAATTGCGCGCATTGGTCGCCACCGCCAGCCTTGATCTCGGCGTCGATTGGGGGGATGTCGATTGCGTGATCCAGATGGGCGCGCCCAAGGGATCGTCGCGCCTGCTGCAGCGGATCGGCCGCGCCAACCACCGGCTCGACGAATCGTCCGAGGCCGTGCTCGTCCCCGGCAACCGCTTCGAATATCTCGAATCCCGCGCGGCGCTCGACGCCGTCGAAGCGGGCGAGCTCGACGAGGACGTCTTCCGCCCCGGCGCGCTGGACGTGCTCGCCCAACATATCATGGGCTGCGCATGCTCGGCGCCGTTCGCGGCGGAAGAAATGCTGCACGAAATCCGCGCAGCATTGCCCTATTCGGCGCTCGAGCAGGAAGTGTTCGACCGCGTTCTCCAGTTCATCGCCAACGGCGGCTACGCGCTGCGCGCCTACGACAAGTTCAAGCGCCTGACGCTCGGGCCGGACGGGCTGTGGCGCGTCACCGCCCCGGCCTTTGTTGCGCAGCATCGCCTCAACGCCGGCATCATCGTCGAGGCGCCGATGCTGGAGGTCCGCTTCAAGAACGGGCGTCGCCTCGGCAAGGTCGAGGAGGCGTTCGGCAGCGCGCTTTCGCCCGGCGACACCTTCTTCTTCGCGGGGCTGGCGCTTGAGGTCGAGCGCGTCGAGCTGACCGACCTGATCGTCCGCGCCACCGCCAAGCAGGCGCGGTTCGTGTCGTACATGGGCGCGCGCCTCGCGATCACCTCGACCTTGGCAAACCGCGTCCGCGTGTTCCTCGCCGACTCCAGCCAGTGGCAGCGCTTCCCCGACGATGTCCGCGAATGGCTCGAGGCCCAGGCGTACCGCTCGGCACTGCCCCAGCCCGGGCAGTTGCTTGTCGAGACCTTCCCGCACGAAAAGCGGCATCACATGGTCGCCTACAGCTTCGAGGGCTGGAACGCGCACCAGTCGCTCGGCATGCTGATCACCCGGCGGATGGAGGCGCTCGGCCTCAAGCCGCTCGGCTTCGTCGCCAACGATTATGCGCTTGCGGTCTATGGCCTCGAAAAGATCGAGGACCCGCGCGCGCTCTTCTCGCCCGATATCCTCGAGCATGAGTTCGTCGACTGGGTGCAGCAATCGGCGTTGCTCAAGCGCGCCTTCCGCGAAGTCGCGATCATCGGCGGCCTCGTCGAGCGCCAGATCCCCGGCAAGAAGAAAACCGGGCGGCAGGTGACCTTCTCGACCGACCTGATCTACGACGTGCTGCGCAAGTATGAGCCCGATCATCTGCTGCTGCGCGCTGCCTGGGCCGATGCCCGCGCGCGGATGACCGATGTCGGCCGCCTCGCCAACCTGCTCGATACCGCGGGCGATACGATGCTCCACATCGACCTCCCTCGCGTCACCCCGCTCGCGGTGCCCGTCCTCATCATGATCGGCCGCGAAAATGTCGCGCAAGGGGTGACCGAGGATGCGCTGCTTGCGGAGGCCGAGGACATCGCCGCCGAGGCGATGCGCCGCGACTGAGCGGGACAGCCGCATCGAAACGGATCATTGCTGCGCAACAACGATAGGTATAGCTTCACTTTCATGATCGGAATGATACGCGCGCTTCTTCTCCTCACGCTCCCGCTCGGCGCGGCGGCGGATGGACGGTCCCTCCAGGATCCGGATTCGATTCCGGTCATGACCACCGACGGCACCGTGCTCAATCTCGGCGAGATGGATTCGCGGCTGACGGTAAAGGTCGCGGTGGGCAATTCGGGCGCGTTCAACTTCATCATCGACACCGGGGCCGAGCGCACCGTCGTCTCGCGCGAGCTGGCGGGCAATCTCCAGTTGCTCCCCGGGATGCCGGTCAACCTGACCTCGATGACCGGACGCACTTCGGTGGACACGGTGATCGTCCCCGAACTGTTCATCCAGTCGATCGGCCAGCGCCACACCATCGTCGCGCCCGCGCTATATGCGCGCAATCTGGGGGCGGCCGGGCTGCTCGGCATCGATACGCTGAGCAAGCACCAGGTCTCGATCGATTTCGAAGCCGAGACGATGGTCGTCCGTCCGTCCGAGCGCCGCGTCCGCTCGACGCCGCGCACCAGCGACGAGATCGTCGTCACCGCGCGCAGCAAGTTCGGCCAGCTGATCGTCACCGATGCCTTTTATGCCGGCACGCGCATCCAGGTGGTGCTCGATACCGGATCGACCGTCAGCATGGGCAATGATGCGCTGCGCCGCCTGGTGGGGCGGCGGCTCAAGACGATGCAGCAGATCACGCTCACCAGCGTCACCGGCGGCAAGATGCTCGCCGATTACACTCAGGTGCCGCTGATCAGCCTCGGCGGCATCGAGTTCAACTCGCTGCCGGTGGCCTTCGCCGAAGTCGCGCCGTTCCAGCGCTTCGGGCTGACCAAGCGCCCGGCGCTGCTGCTCGGCATGGATGCGCTGCGCAGCTTCCGCCACGTCGATATCGATTTCCCCAATCGCCAGGTCCGGTTCCTGCTGCCGCGCGATTACAGCATCAATCGCCAGGGTACGCCGGGCAGGCCCGGCAGCTAAGGCGCGAGCCGTTGCGCCGACATTGACATTCCAACCCGGCCCCGCTTGGGCAAACGCATGATCCTGTCCCGCGCCACGCTTGCCTCGCTTCCTTCCGCCATCGCGCGTCCGGGGCATGACCTGGCATCGGTCAGCACCGGGATCGTCCATTTCGGCCCCGGGGCTTTCCACCGCGCGCATCAGGCCGATGTGGTGGATCGCGTGCTGGACCGCGATCCGCGCTGGGGGATCGCCGCGGTGTCGCTGCGCACGCCGGGCACGGTCGATGCACTGAAGGCGCAGGACGGGCTGTACACGCTGGCGGTGGTCGACCGCGAGCCGTCGCGCCGCATCCTCGCCGCGCACAGCGAAGCCATCGGCCCGGGCGAGGGCAAGCGCCTCCGCGCGCTGCTGGGCAATCCGTCCGTCCGCATCGCCACCAGCACCGTCACCGAAAAGGGCTATTGCCTAGGCCCCGACGGCACCCTCGACTTCGGGAACGCCGACATCGTCCACGACCTTCAGCGGCCCGCCGAACCGGCGAGCGTGATTGGCTGGATCGTCGCCGGCCTATCGGATCGCCGTGCCGCCGGCACCGCGCCGTTCGCGATGCTCTGCTGCGACAATATGACCGGCAACGGCGGCAAGCTCCGCGCCGCCTGCGTGGCGCTGGCCCGCGCATATGATCCGGGGCTTGCGGACTGGATCGGCGCGGACGTCGCCTTCCCCGATTCGATGGTTGATTCGATTACCCCGGCGAGCGATCCCGCCTTCCTCGCGGCGATCGCGGGCGAGCTCGGCATGGAAGACAAGGCCGCGGTCCAGCGCGAAAGCTTCACGCAGTGGGTGCTTGCACGCTACGATCTGCCCGGCGGCCCCGATCTCGGTGCGGCGGGGGTCACGCTCACCAGCGATGTCCGCGCCTATGAGCAGGCCAAATTGCGAATCCTCAACGGCGCGCATTCCAGCCTCGCCTATATCGGGCTCGCGCTGGGGCATGAGACGGTGTTCGAGGCGATGTCCGATCCGGCGCTCGAAGCTTTCGTCACCCGCCTCGTCCACCAGGACATCGCCGCGTCGCTGCCCCGCGTCGAGGGACTCGATGTCGCGGGCTATGCCGATGCGGTGCTGAATCGCTTCCGCAACCCGACGATCCGGCATCTGCTCAGCCAGATCGCCTGGGACGGATCGCAGAAATTGCCTTATCGCCTGCTCGACACGGTCGGCGCGGCGCTGGATGCGGGCCGTCCGGTGACGCGGCTCGCGGTTCCGGTCGCGGCGTGGATCGCGTTCCTCCGCCGGAAGGCCGCTACTGGCGAGACGATCACCGATCCGCTGGCGGATACGCTAGCGCCGGCTTCTGCCAGCCTCGATGCGATGCTGGCAATCCGGCAGGTGTTTCCGGAGCGTATCGCCGCGGATCCACGGTTCCGGGAAGCGGTGACGCAAGCACTGGCGGCGTTCGGCGCGGACCGGCCGGAAAGCCTATTATCGCACTGACCCGTGCTCCGGCCTTCGCCGGAGCAATTAGATGGCTGTTGGGCCCTCGCCGTGCAGCACATGGCTGCACAATTGCGCCTCGGGCGTATCGTCCGCCTCCAGCGCCGCGACCGTGGCCCAGCCCTCCGTCCGCAGCGCCGCGCCCTTTGCCGGATCGGTCCCCAACGGCAGGAACAGCCGCCGCCGCTCGCCCGTCCCGAACCCCGAATCGAGGATCGGATCGGCGAACAGCGAGAAGCCGACCGCGGGTTCCTCGCTGCCATCCTCGCGCACCACCGCATAGGTGCCGCCGCGCCCGATCTCGCCGCGCACGCCGCGCGCGAAGATCGAGAAGCCGAGCCAGCTCTGATATTCGAAGCCATGCCGCTCGGTCGGATCGAGCGTCAGCGACACATTGCCGCCCACGCTCGCCGCGACCTGCGCCAATCCGTCGAGCCGGCTCGCCAGCGCATCGATCCCGCGCAGCCGCGCCATCGCCGTGCCGAACGGCCCCGCCGCCTCGATCAGCGGCAGATAGGCCGGATCGATCGCCGCGACCCCGCCCGCATCCTTGGCATCGAGGCGCTCGCGCAATTCGGCCAGCCGCGCCGGCGCCATGCTGTCCCCGGCGAGCGTATCGACCAGATCGGGCAGGGTGAAATCCACCGCCAGCCCCTCGACGCCCGCCGCGCACAAGGCCTCGACCGCGACGCGCACGATCTCGCTGGCCGCCGTCACCGAATCGCGCCCGATCAGCTCGCACCCGATCTGCCGCATCGCCCGCTCGGGCCTGAGCTCGCCGCCGCTCAGCTTGAGCACCGTGCCAGCGTAGGAAAGCCGCACCGGCCGCGGATGGTGCGCCATCCGCGTCGCCGCGATCCGCCCCACTTGCGCGGTCAGATCGGGCCGGATCGCCAGCGTCCGCTGCGAAGCCGGATCGACGAAGCGCACCGCGTCGCGCATGCCCCCGGCCTTGAGCCGCGATGCCAGCGCGTCGGCGAACTCGACCAGCGGCGGATCGACGCGCTCATAGCCATAGCCATGCGCCACCCCGAGCACGCGCGCCTCCAGCCGCGCCGCCGCATCGGCTTGCGGCGGCAGACGGTCGTGGAAGCCCTCGGGGAGGAGTCCGGTCATACGCTGGAAATCCCTTTCTCGCGCAACCCCATACCCGTTCGCCCTGAGCCTGTCGAAGGGCGCCTATCCGCAAGACGATCGCATGCGGCTAGGGGGCTTCTACAAGCTCAGCCCGAACGGGATTTGGTTCAGAACTTCAGCGCCATCGCCGTCTTCACGCCGGGCAGCGCACGGACCTCGGCGATCAGCTCGGGCGTCACCGGCTCGTCGACCGAGAGCAACAGCACCGCCTCGCCGCCGGCATCGCGCCGGCCGAGGTGGAAGGTGCCGATATTGACTCCCGCCGCGCCCAAAGTCGTCCCCAGTCGCCCGATGAAGCCCGGCGCATCCTCGTTGACGATGTATAGCATGTGCCCGGCCAGATCGGCCTCGACCTTGATCCCGAACAATTCGACCAGCCGCGGCGCGGCATCGCCGAACAAAGTGCCCGCCACCGAACGATCTCCCGCCTGGGTGCTGACGGTCACGCGCACCAGCGTGTGATACACCCCCTCGCGCTCGTGCCGCACCTCGCGCACGTCGAGCCCGCGCTCCTTGGCGAGGAACGGGGCATTGACCATGTTGACCGTGTCCGAATGGACCCGCATCAGCCCGGCGAGCACCGCGCCGGTGATCGGCTTCTGGTTCAGTTCGGCCGCCGCGCCCTCGCACTCGATCGAAATGCCGCTGAGCGCGCCATGCGCCAGCTGGCCGACCAGCGAGCCGAGCTTCTCGGCCAGCGCCATGTACGGACGCAGCCGCGGCGCTTCCTCGGCGGACAGGCTCGGCATGTTGAGCGCGTTGGTCACGCCGCCCGAGACGAGGAAATCGGCCATCTGCTCGGCCACCTGGATCGCGACATTGACCTGCGCTTCGCTGGTCGACGCGCCAAGGTGCGGCGTGGAGATGAAGTTCGCCGTCCCGAACAGCGGCGAAGCCTTTGCCGGCTCCTCGACGAACACGTCGAGCGCCGCGCCCGCGACGTGGCCCGAATCGAGCGCTTCCTTGAGCGCCGCTTCGTCGATCAGCCCGCCGCGCGCGCAATTGATGATCCGCACGCCCTTCTTGGTCTTCGCCAGATTCTCGCGGCTCAGGATGTTGCGGGTCTGGTCGGTCAGCGGGGTGTGCAGCGTGATGAAGTCGGCGCGGCCAAGCAACTGGTCGAGCTCGACCTTCTCGACGCCCATCTCCACCGCGCGCTCTGGGGTCAGGAACGGATCATAGGCGATGACCTTCATCCTGAGGCCGAGCGCGCGATCGGCGACGATCCCGCCGATATTGCCCGCGCCGATCAGGCCGAGCGTCTTGGCGGTAAGCTCGACCCCCATGAAACGGTTCTTCTCCCACTTTCCGGCCTGGGTCGAGGCATCGGCCTCGGGCAATTGGCGGGCGAGCGCGAACATCAGGGCGATGGCATGCTCGGCGGTGGTGATCGAGTTGCCGAACGGGGTGTTCATCACCACCACGCCCTTGGCCGACGCCGCGGGGATATCGACATTGTCGACGCCGATGCCGGCGCGGCCGATCACCTTGAGGTTGGTCGCGGCCTCGAGGATCGCCTTGGTCGCCTTGGTCGAGCTGCGGATCGCGAGGCCGTCATACTGGCCGATGATCGCGATCAGTTCCTCGGGGGTCTTGCCCGTGATCTCGTCCACTTCGACCCCGCGCGCGCGGAAGATCTCGGCCGCCTTGGGGTCCATTTTGTCGCTGATGAGTACTTTTGGCATGATGATATCCTGAAAGTCGGTGCTCCGGCGCAGGCCGGAGCTCTGGAAGGGGAAGGGCGCGGTGGCCAGCGCTCCGGCCTTCGCCGGAGCACAGAAAGGTCAGGCCTTCGCCGCTGCGTACGCCCAGTCGAGCCACGGCCCGAGCGCTTCGATATCGGCAGTATCGACCGTCGCGCCGCACCAGATGCGTAGGCCAGCAGGAGCGTCACGGTATCCCGCGACGTCATAGGCCGCGCCCTCGGCTTCGAGCAGCGCGGCGAACTTCTTGATGAAGCCCTCGTCCGCGCCCTCGACGGTCAGGCACACCGACGTCTTCGAGCGAATCCCGCGATCCTCGGCGAGATGGCCGAGCCAATCCCGCTCATGGACGATCTTGTCGAGTGCCGCCGCGTTCGCATCCGAGCGCGCGATTAGGCCCTTCAGCCCGCCCAGGCCCTTCGCCCACTCAAGCGCGAAAATCGCATCCTCGACCGCGAGCATCGAAGGGGTGTTGATCGTCTCGCCCTTGAACACGCCCTCGGCGAGCTTGCCCTTGGAAACCAGCCGGAAAACCTTGGGCAAAGGCCAGGCCGGGGTATATTCCTCGAGCCGCTGCACCGCGCGGGGGCCAAGGATCAGCACGCCGTGCCCGCCTTCGCCGCCCAGCACCTTCTGCCACGAGAAGGTGGCGACATCGATCTTGTCCCACGGCAGGTCATAGGCGAACACCGCGCTGGTCGCATCGGCGAAGCACAGGCCGGCCCGGTCGTCGGGGATCCAGTTGCCGTCGGGAACGCGCACGCCCGAGGTGGTGCCGTTCCAGGTGAACAGCACGTCGTCGTTCCAGTCGACCTTGTCCAAATCGGGCAATTGGCCGTACTCGGCGCGCGCGATCGTCGGCTCGAGCTGCAATTGCTTGACCGCGTCGGTCACCCAGCCTTCGCCGAAGCTCTCCCATGCCAGCGTCGTCACACCGCGCGCGCCGAGCATCGTCCACATCGCCATCTCGAAGGCGCCGGTGTCCGAACCCGGCACGATGCCGATGCGGTGACCGTCGGGGAGCGCGAGCATTTCGCGCATCAGGTCGATCGCCAATTGCAGGCGCGCCTTGCCGATCTTCGAACGGTGCGACCGTCCAAGAACCTGGGTTTGAAGCTTTTCAGGGGTCCATCCCGGCGGCTTGGCGCAGGGACCGGAAGAAAAATACGGACGCGCCGGCTTCACGGCCGGGGCGGCGGGTAGGTCAGTCATGTAGTCTCTCCTCACAGAGAGCGCGCGCGGCGTTGGGACCGCGTGGCCCGCCGACGGCCCTAGCGATGCGTGCGCCCAAGTCAATTCGATTGTGCGCCGCAACGTGCGATCCTAAGCGTCGGGGCGATGCGCAAAGGCCTGACAATCGCGCTCGTCGCGCTGGTGCTCGCCGCGGCGCTATGGCTCGGCGTGACTACGATCGTCCGCGCCTATGTGTTCAAGAACAGCGACGTGATCATGGCGCCGGTCTGGGCGGGCACGCCGCCGCCGGTCGAGGCGTCGGTCGTCACCGCCGACGGGCTGACGCTCCACGGCTATTATTGGGCCGCGGCGGGCGCGAAGGACGTGCTCGTGCTGTTCCATGGCAACGGCAACAACCAGCAGGGTGTGGCCCCGGCAGCGGCGGCATTTACCCATGGCGGACACGGCGTGCTGGTCGCATCGTACCGCGGCTTCGGCGGCAATCCCGGCACGCCTACGCAGGCGGGGTTGTTCGCCGATGGCGATGCGTGGATGGCGCTCGCGCGGAAATTGCTTCCGCCCGGGGGCAAGCTCTACGTGCTCGGCCGTTCGCTCGGCAGCGGCGTGGCAATGGAGATGGCGGCGCGCCACCCGGTCGATGGGCTGGCGACGGTCGGCGGCTATACCAGCATCACCGATATGGCGCCGTGGATCGCGAGGCCCTTCGTACGCGACCCGTTCGACAATATGGCGGCGATTCGGCGCGTCACCGCCCCGATCATATTGTTCCACGGCGACAAGGACCCGATCATCCCGTTCGCATGCGCGCCCAGGCTGCGCGACGCATCGGGCGGGCGCGCGCGGCTGGTGGTGCTCCACAATTGGGGCCACAGCATCCCGCCCGATATTCTCGCGCCGATGCTGTGGAAGGCGTTCGGGCGCTGACTTGCCAGCTGTGCTCCGGCGCAGGCCGGAGCGTTGGCGGCTTGCAGGCTGCCGGTCGCCCAGGCTCCAGCCTTCGCAGGAGCACAGGTCCGTCAATCCGCCCTTAACCATGGCCGCGTTACCCCGCGCTCATGCGTATCCGGTGGCTCTGCACCCTGTTGCTGCCCGTCATCCTCACGGGCTGCCTGTTCGGCGGCGGCGAGGATCGCCCGGCGCCGCGGTCATCCGTCCCGATCCGCCCGCGCCCCTCGGGCCCGATCACCCTCAACGGCCCTACCCCGCGTGAAACCCAGCAGTGCTTCACCGATCTGTCGCGCGAGGAGGTGCGCTATAGTCCCTTGCCCGATCGCGATTACGGCGGCGGCTGCGTGGTGCGCGGCGCGGTGCAGCTGATCGAAGTCGGGGTGCCCGTCACCAATCTGAAGAGCATCACCTGCCCGCTGGCGCGGACCTTCATCGCCTGGCTGCGCAACGCCGTCGCCCCCGCCGCGCACCAGATGCTGGGCAGTGATCTGGTCCGGGTCGAGACCTATGGCACCTATTCGTGCCGCGGGGTGATCGGCCGCGGCGCGGAAGGCGCCAAGACCATCTCCGAGCACAGCTTCGCCAACGCCGTCGACGTCTCGGGCTTCGTCCTCGCCGATGGCCGCCGCGTGACGATCGAGACCGGCTGGCATTCGCAGGACGAGGGCGTGCGCGACTTCCTCGCGGTGATTCACAAATCGGCGTGCAAGCGTTTCAAGACCGTGCTCAGCCCCGATTACAACGCCGCGCATTACAACCATCTCCATCTCGACATGGGCAAGGGGCCGTTCTGCCGCTGAACCGCCATTGGATTTGTCCGGCGATTCTCCTACAGACTGTCGAATGACCGACCCCAAAGAAACCGCCGCCAACGAAACCCACGTCCCCTCGCGCGTCTTCCGCCCCGCCAAGCAGGAGGCCGAGACCGCCAAGGATCATGGCGTCAGCCCGCAGACCGAGCATCCCGCCTATCGCCTGGCATTCCAGGACCTCGACTTCCTGCTGCGCGACGATCTCCGCCCGATCCGTTTCCAGCTCGAACTGCTCAAGCCCCAGCTCGTCCTCGACGAAGCGCATATCGCCTCGACCTTCGTCGTCTATGGTTCGGCGCGCATCCCCGAGCCCGAAAAGGCGCTGGCGCTGCGCGATCTCGCCACCGACGAGCAATCGAGGAAAATAGCCGAGCGGTTGATCGAAAAGTCCAAATATTACGACGTCGCCCGAGAGCTCGCCCAACTGGCGAGCAACTTCCCGCGCGACGAGGCCGGCAAGCGCCATTTCGTCGTCACCTCGGGCGGCGGCCCGTCGATCATGGAAGCCGCGAACCGCGGCGCGCGCGATGTCGGCGCCGACACGATCGGGCTCAACATCGTCCTGCCGCACGAGCAGGCGCCCAACCCCTATGTCACCCCCGGCCTGTCGATGCAGTTCCACTATTTCGCGCTGCGCAAGATGCACTTCCTGCTGCATGCGCGTGCGGTCGCGGTGTTCCCGGGCGGCTTCGGCACCTTCGACGAATCGTTCGAGCTGCTGACCTTGATCCAGACCGGCAAGATCGCCCCGATCCCGGTCTTGTTCTACGGCAGGGACTTCTGGAACCGCGTCGTCGATTTCGAGGCGTTGGTCGAGGAAGGCGTGATCGGCGCGCGCGATCTCGAGCTGTTCCATTTTTGTGAATCGGCCGCCGAAGGCTGGCAGATCGTCCAGGATTTCTGGCGCGGCAAGGATCATACGCGGATCGATCGCCCGCGCGCGCGGATCTTCGGCGGTGTGGCTGGCGTCCCCGAAGCTCCCGCCGACGGCTCGTAAGCCGAATCCAGTTTCTTTCCGCCACCCGGTTGCCGCACTCCATGCCTGATCTTACGTAACGGGTCCGTTCCGTCCCGGGGGCTTCCCATGCAATCGATCCTATCGCTGTCGCAGGTCAGCAAGACCTATGGTTCGGGCCACCGCGCGCTCGACCATGTCGATCTCGACATCCGCCGCGGCGAGATCTTCGCGCTGCTCGGGCCGAACGGCGCGGGCAAGACCACGTTGATCTCGATCATCTGCGGCATCGTCACGCCGAGCAGCGGCACGATCCTCGTCGACGGCCACGATGCGATCCGCTCGGCCCGCGAGGCGCGCAGCCGCATCGGGCTGGTGCCGCAGGAAATCGCGGTGGATATGTTTTCCTCGGTCGCCTCCACGCTGCGCTTCTCGCGCGGGCTGTTCGGCAAGGCCCCCAATCAGGCGCACCTCGATCAGGTGCTCAAGGATCTGTCGCTGTGGGACAAGCGCGACGCGCAGATCCGCGAGCTGTCCGGCGGCATGAAGCGCCGCGTGATGATCGCCAAGGCGCTCAGCCACGAGCCGGACATCCTGTTCCTCGACGAGCCGACCGCCGGCGTCGATGTGTCGCTGCGCCGCGATATGTGGAAGATGATCGGGGGCCTGCGCGAGCGCGGCGTCACGATCATCCTCACCACGCACTATATCGAGGAAGCCGAGGAAATGGCCGATCGCGTCGGCGTGATCAACAAGGGCCAGCTGCTGCTTGTCGAGGAGAAGGCCGCGCTGATGAAGAAGCTCGGCAAGCGCGAACTTGTCCTGTCGCTTACCGATCCCATGCATGAACTTCCGAAAGTTCTGAACGAATGGCATCTTACGCTCGAGAATGAAGGCGAGGCGCTCCGCTACACCTTCGACGCGCAGGCCGAGCGCACCGGCATCCCTTCGCTGCTGCGCAAGCTCGCCGAGCTGGGCATCGGCTTCAAGGATCTCGATACCTCGAAGTCGAGCCTGGAGGACATCTTCGTCGATCTCGTCGAGCACCGCGAAGCGCAATCGGGCGAAGGAGCCGCGGCATGACCGGCATCAATTTTCACGGCATCTGGGCGATCTACAAGTTCGAGATGGCGCGCACGCTGCGTACCTTGTGGCAGAGCGTCGCCACCCCGGTGATCACCACCTCGCTCTATTTCGTCGTGTTCGGCACCGCGATGGGCAGCAAGATGCCCGCGATTCCGGGGGTCGACAATTACGGTAGCTTCATCGTTCCCGGACTGATCATGCTGTCCTTGCTCACCCAGAGCATCGCCAATGCCTCGATCGGCATCTACTTCCCCAAGTTTACCGGCACGATCTTCGAATTGCTCTCGGCGCCGGTCTCGGCGGTCGAACTGGTGGTCGGCTATGTCGGCGCGGCGGCGACCAAATCGGTGGTGATCGGGCTGATCATCCTCGCGACTTCGGTGCTGTTCGTGCCGCTCCGGGTCGATCATCCGCTGGCGATGCTCGCCTTTCTGGTGCTGACCTCGATCACCTTCAGCATGTTCGGCTTCATCATCGGCATCTGGGCCAAGGGGTTCGAGCAATTGAACCTCGTGCCCTCGCTGATCATCACCCCGCTCACCTTCCTCGGCGGCTCCTTCTACCCGCTGAACTTCCTGCCCGAGCCGTGGCGCACGGTCAGCCATTTCAACCCCGTCGCCTATCTGATCAGCGGCTTCCGCTGGGCATTCTTCGGCGATGTCGGCGATATCGACGTGCGCTGGAGTTTGGGGTTCACTGGGGGATTCCTGGTGGTGTGCATGGGCGCGGTCTGGCTGATCTTCCGGACGGGGTACCGGCTGAAGAGCTGATCAGTCGCGGTTGGTGCTACGAATGCGACCGGCAAGGGCATGCGCTTGCAGATTGGCGATAGCCAAAGCAACGAGGCGGCCAGGGATCGTTCCGGATATCGCTTCTCCTGTGCTGTCTGGCCGTACGTCCGGTCCCGGCCAAGTCAATCGATTGAACGCACGCGGTACAATCCAGGATCGCGCATCGTCGAGACCGAGGCGTCGTTCGTCTCTTTACAACGGGCAACTTCACAATCAACTGATGTCATCCGTCTCTAAACGCAGAACGAATGTTTCGATTCGCTCGATCACGGCGGCGTCATCGAAGACGCAGCCATTTGATAATATAGACAAAAAAATCGTTCATCCTGCCGTAAGGATGAAGAGCTCATTTTTTCATCGGCACTGTTGCCACGCGGCTTAAGCGGAGGGAATGAACATGAGCTACGATCGCAAGACGCTTGAAAATCAGGGTTCCAATGACGCCAACAATGGCCGGGGCCCTCGGAATGATTTCGGCAGCAATGCCGTGGCCAAGCAGATTTACGATAACGCCTATAATAACAAGAACAAGTGAAGCTTGGCCGCTTCCTCGTCTAACGGGGAAGCGGCCTCCGTTTTACTGCCCGATGTTACGGACGCGATAGCTCACTGCATCACCGGCAACAGGATCGCAGACCCAGCGCACACCCGCTGGGTCGCCTTTACATAATCTCCCGGCTGCGCCTTGTAGATATTGGGCACGAACGTCTGCGGGTTGCGGTCGATCATCGGGAACCAGCTCGACTGGATTTGCACCATGATCCGGTGGCCCTTCTTGAAGACATGGTCATGGTCGCGCAGCGGCACGTGCCACGCCGTCACCCGATCAGGCTCCAGCGGCTCGGGCTTTTCGAAGCTCTTGAGGTACCGCCCGCGCCGCACCTCCATCGCGATCGGCCACTGATAGCCGTTCAGCGTCTTCGGATATTCGCCGATCGCGCCGCCGGGCGCTGACGTAAAGTCATCAGGCAGCACGTCGATCAGCTTGACCACGAAATCGCTGTCGGTGCCGCTGGTCGATGCCATCAGCGTCGCGCTGAACGCGCCGGTGACGGTCAGGTCGGCGTCGAGCGGCGCGCTGGTGTAGCTGAGCACGTCGGGGCGGTGATCGACGAAGCGCTGGTCCGCGGCTTCCCACCAGCGCCATTCCTGCGAAGGATAGGTGCGGCTGATCGGGCGCTCGCGGAACGGCACCGGGTTGGCGGGATCGGAGACATAGCCGCGGCACCCCTCGCCCAAGGTCGGGACGGTGAAGGTGAGGCTGCCGTCGTCGCGCAGATACAACGGCGTCGCGGTGGTGCCCGGCGCCGGCCATTTGGCGTAGCTTTTCCATTCCCACGATCCGCTCTGCAGCGTCTTCGCCTCGAACTTCGGCTGCGCCCCCTTGCCGTGGAGCCAATACGCGAAGAACGGCGCCTCGATATCGCGCATGAACTCCGTGCCGGCATCCTTGCCCACGGGCACATAGCCGATCTTGTCGCCGGTCGTGTGCCAGGTGCCATGCGCCCATGGCCCCGCGACGATCATATTGAGGCCCTTGGGATCCTTCGCCTCCATCCGCTCATAGATTTTCCAGGTGCCGAGCGGATCTTCCTGATCCCAGAAGCCGGCGACATGCAGCGTCGGCACCGTGGTGACGCCCAATTGCTCGGTCCAGCGCTGCTTCTTCCAGAAATCGTCGTAGTCGGGATGCGCGATCATCGCCGTCAGCTGCGGCACCGATCCGTGGAAGTGATTCTTGTCGAGATTCTCGACATTCCCGAGCTTGAGAAACCAGTCGTACGTGTCGACCGGCGGTTTCCCGCCATAATCGAAATCATCGCCCTGATCGTTGTTCTGCAAGGAGAACAGCCAGTCGGTCGCGTAGGACAGCCGCGCCGCGCCATAGCGGTGGAGATCGTCGTTCATCCACCAATCGTTCCACGCCGCCTGCGGGCTCACCGCCTTCAGCGCCGGGTGCGGCCTGGCCAGCGCGACCGCGGCGGCATAGCCGGGGTAGGATACGCCCCACATGCCGACCTTGCCGTTGTTGCCGGGCACATGCTTCACCAGCCAGTCGATCGTGTCGTACGCGTCACTGGCTTCGTCGGCCGCCTTAGAGCCCTTGGGCGCAAGCGCCATCGACATGGTGAAATCGCCGCCCGACTTGAACTGGCCGCGCATGTTCTGGAACACCATGATGTAGCCGTCGGCCATCAGATATTGCCATTGCCCCGGCGCGCCGGCGGGTGCCGCGCCCGGCACGCCATATGGGGTGCGCTGGAGCAGGATCGGCAGCTTGTCCGTGCTGCCGCGTGGACGCAGGATGACGGTCTGCAATGTCACCCCGTCGCGCATCGGGATCATCACCTCCTCGAAGGTGAAGGGCGATTGGGCTTGGGTCGTGGGCGCTTGCGCATGCGCGGATAGCGGCGCGGCCAGCGCCAGCAGGAAGAGAGCCAAAAGCTTCCGCATACTATCCTCCGCGATTCCGAATTCCGGAGGTACTATACCTTCTTCTCCCCTCCCTGAAAGGGAGGGGCTGGGGGCGGGTTTCTATCCTCAGGGCGTAACGTTTGTGGAACGCGACCCACCCCCGAACCCTCCGGGAGCAGCTAGAATTCACTCCACCCGATGCTCGCCCTTCACCCAACGCACCGTGCCCGAGCTTGCGCGCATCACCACGCTCTCGGTGGTCATCTTGCCCTTCAGCCGCTTGACGCCCTCGAGCAGGGAACCATCGGTCACGCCGGTCGCCGCGAAGATGCAGTCGCCCTTGGCCAGCTCGGTGAGGTCATAGATTTTGTCGAGATCCGCGATGCCCCATTTGCGGGCGCGGGCGCGTTCGTCGTCGTTGCGGAAGATCAGCCGGCCCTTGAACTGTCCGCCGACGCAGCGCAGCGCCGCGCAGGCCAGCACGCCCTCGGGCGCGCCGCCGGAGCCCATGTAGACGTCGATGGTGGTATCCGGATTGGTGGTCGCGATCACGCCAGCGACGTCGCCGTCGCCGATCAGCATCACCCCGCATCCAATGCCGCGCAGCTCGGCGATCAGCGCTTCGTGGCGCGGCCGGTCGAGCACGCAGGCGATGATCTGGTCGGGCCGCACGCCCTTGGCCGCCGCGATCGCGGCGATATTCTCGGTCGGCGATTTGGCGAGATCGATGACGCCTTCGGGATAGCCGGGGCCGACCGCGATCTTGTCCATATAGACGTCGGGCGCGTTGAGCAGGCCGCCCTCTTCGGCGACGGCCAGCACTGCCAGCGCGTTCGGCCCGGCCTTGGCGCAGATCGTCGTGCCTTCCAGCGGATCGAGCGCGATATCGATGCGCGGGCCAACGCCCTGTGCCGAGCCGACCTTCTCGCCGATGAACAGCATCGGCGCTTCGTCGCGCTCGCCCTCGCCGATCACCACGGTGCCGTCGAGCGGCAATTTGTTGAGCGCATCGCGCATCGCCTCGACCGCGGCGGCATCGGCGGCCTTCTCGTCCCCGCGCCCGGTCAGGAGCGAAGCGGCGATCGCCGCGGCTTCGGTGACGCGGACCATCTCGAGCACGAGGACGCGATCGAGAAGCTGGCTGGGAGTCTGCATGGTGGATACCCCTTGTTTGCGGCGGCGATAGGGGAGGCGCGGGCTGCGGGCAACCATCGGCATGCGCGCGCGTTGGGGAATTTCGACGACTGGAGATACGATGATGCTGTTACTCGCTCTTGCCCTCCACGCCGTCACCGTTGTCACCCCGCCAATCGAGCCACAGCGCGCGACTCAGCGGCGCGCGGCGAGCAAGCGCACCGTCCGCAAGGCGCGCCGCACCCGCATCGCCACTACGCGGATCAACATCCTCGCCCCCGCCTGCCGCACCCCCACCATTGGCTGCGGGCGCGATCGCAATACGCAATATCGCGTCGCCGACGATCAGGATGTCGTCGATCCCAAGGCGCGCGCGCTCAAGGGTCCGTTCGCCAATTGCGGCGTCACCGGCATGCCGGTCTGCCCGAGCAAGGGCCGGGCGATCCTCACCTCCGGCGAGTAATCTCCGCAATTTCGCCACAAGCGCACGGCAGGTCTCGTTCCGGGGGCGGAAGGAGGCTCGATGCTGTTGCTGCCGATGCTGTTGCTTGCCGGGATGCAGGACGCTGATCGCGTCGAGACGGCGCTCGCCAATTACCGCGAAGTGACCCGCGCCACCGTCCAGTGCCGCGCCGCCGATGACGAGGACGAGATCCGCGTCTGCGCGCGCCGCAAGGCCGATAATTGGCGCGTGCCCCTGATCCTCTCGGCGAACGCGAAGAACTCAGTGCCGGTGCGCACTGGCGCTTTGCTCGACGAGCATCGCCCGCCGTGCGGCGAAGGCGCGTTCCTGGTCCGCTGCGGGAAGGTCGGCGTAACGGTCAGCATCGACGCCTATGGCGCACATTATGTCGAGCGCGAGAAGGCGCCCTAGGTGCCGGCTTTCCCCCGGGCACGGATGGCAGCCAAGGGGTTGGCGATCACCCTCGTCGCGCCGGCGGTAATCGCACTTCTCCAGATCGTGTTCGCCCGCGAGATCCTGATCTTTAGCGGCTTCTATCCTGAAAACGTCGACGCCTATTATCTCCCCGGCATCCGTCGCGAGTTTCTGGTGCTCCAACTGGGCGCCGCCGTGTCCGTGTTCTTCTATTGGCTCGCGATGGCGCTATTTTGCCGGGGAGACCTGTTGAGAATCCGTTCGGCCAATGCCTGCCTCTTATTGTCCGGCCTGATATTCGAGGCATGGGCGATCTTCGGCCCGCTGGATTGGGTTCACCGGGTCGCGTACCAACGGTTGTGCAGCGCGCTTGGCGTACGCGAGTCCAGCGAGATCACCTACGGCTTCGATCCGGTATCCAACTGCGACCTGTTCTGGCGCGCTTGGGGAGAACCGATTTTTATCGGGCCGCCGCTGGCACTGTTGCTGGCCAGCGCGCTGCTCAGGATCTTTATTTCCCGATCCCGGCTCAGAGGCACGCGGCCCTAGCTCCCCAATATATGCATCCACATCGGCTCGCCGATCAGGCTGGCCGATCCGCGCAACCGCTCAAGCGCCTGCGCGACGCAGCGCTCGGGCCCTTCATGGGTGACGATCGCCACCAGCACGTTGCCGTCGGGGTTGGCGCCGCGCTGCATCAGGCTCTCGATCGAGACTCCGGCATCGCGCATCGCCGCCGCGATCTCGGCGAGCACGCCGACCTTGTCGGCCACGGTGAAGCGCACATAGGCGCGCCCGCGCCGCTCGCCGCTGTCGGCCGGTTCCTGCGCCGCCAGCGCTTCGGCGGGCATCGCATAGGGCGGACCGAATTCGCCGCGGGCGATGTCGATCAGGTCGGCGACCACCGCCGAAGCCGTCGGCCCGTCGCCGGCGCCGCGTCCTTCGAACAGCAGCCGTCCGACGAAATTGCCCTCGGCCACCACCGCGTTGAGCGATCCGGTGACGTGCGCCAGCGGATGATCGAGCGGCACCAGATGCGGATGCACCCGCTGGAACAGCCCCGACGGACACGAATCGGCGATGCCGAGCAGCCGCACCCGGTATCCCAGCGCCGCCGCCTCGGCGATGTCGGCGGCGATGACGTGGCGGATCCCGCCGATCGCGACATCGCCGAACGCCGGCTGCGTGCCGAAGGCGACGCTGGCGAGGATCGATAATTTGTGCGCGGCATCGACCCCGTCGATGTCGAACCCCGGATCGGCCTCGGCAAAGCCCAGCCGCTGCGCCTCGGCGAGGATATCGGCGAAGTCGCGTCCCTCGGCCTCCATCTTGGAGAGGATGAAATTGCAGGTCCCGTTGAGGATGCCATAGACCCGCGCGATCACATTGGCCGCCGCGCCTTCGCGCAGCCCCTTGATCACGGGCACCCCGCCCGCGACCGCGGCCTCGAACTTGAACGCGACGTCGGCGGCCTCGGCGGCGCGCGCCAGCTCAAGCCCGTGGTGGGCGACCATCGCCTTGTTCGCGGTGACCAGGCTCTTGCCCGCGGCGAAGGTGCCGCGCGCCAGGCTCAGCGCCGGACCGTCCGATCCGCCGACCATCTCGACCACCACATCGGCTTGCGGATGACGGGCGAGCTCGGCGGGATCGTCGACCCATTCGAACCGGCCGATATCGACGCCGCGATCCTTGCTCCGGTCGCGCGCGCTCACCGCGACCACCTCGATCGGCCGCCCGGCGCGGCGCGCGATCAGCGCGCCATTGGTATCGAGCAGGCGGATCACGCCCGCGCCAACGGTGCCGAGCCCGGCGAGGGCGACGCGAAGCGGAGCGGGTGCAGTCATGCCGCTCGCCTAGAGGAACTCGGCGTCTCAGGGCAAGGCGGCCGCGCGTTAGAAATCCTTTAGCTGCTTGGTGCTAACGCTTGGCCCATGCAGCTGCGTTTCAACCGGTATATTTTCGGCATCGCCCTGATCCTGCTTTGCGCAGTCGATTGGGCCGTGGTCTCGATCGTCCTTGCCGGCGGCGACATCGTATATGCGATGGGCGCCATGGCCGCGCTGATGGCCGTAGCGATGGTGCCGCTGTTGCTGATGGCCAGGCCGCCCGTGGTTGCGCGTGTGGAAAGCGACATGCTCCGCGTAGGCCGCCAGCGCGCCTATCTCGGCGATATCCTCCGCATCTCCATGGACGGGCGCACGCTGGTCTTCGCGGTCCGGGCACGCGACGAAGCCGGGTTCTGGGTCGGTGCGTATGGCGAGCGAACTTTGGAGTTGCCGCTTCGCCGCGTCGATGGCGGACGCAAGGCGGCGCAGCATTTCGTCGCCCAGGTCGAGATCGCGCGCCAGTCGGCGCCCGAATTAGTGACCGCGGCCCCGCCGCCGCCGCCTCTGGTCCGCCCGCGCCGCGACGGTATCGATCCGGATTTGGCGACGCCGGTCGCGCGCCCCGCCGCCGCTCAGCCTGCGCGCGCGGGATTTGGCCGCAAGGGCCTCTAGCCTACTTCTTGACCAGGCCGATCTCGACCAGACGTTCGTGCAGATAGTCGTGCGCGGTGATCGGCACCGGGTAACGGTTCGGATTCGCCGCGTTGATCGTCGACGGAAGCGTTTCGATCAGAAAATCCGGCGCGGGATGCAGGAAGAAGGGCATCGAATACCGCGCATGGCCGCGCCGCTCGGGCGGCGGATTGACGACGCGGTGCGTGGTCGAGGGCAGGAAATTATTGGTCAGCCGCTGGAGCATGTCGCCGACATTTACCACCATCGCGCCCTCGGGCGGCTTGATCGGCAGCCATTCGCCGCTGCGCTCGAGCAATTGCAGCCCGGCCTCTTCGGCGCCCAGCAACAACGTGATGAGGTTGATATCCTCATGCGCGCCCGCGCGGACTTCGGGGGCATCGGCGGGGACCGGCGGATAGTGCAGCAGCCGCAGGATCGAATTGCCGTCCTTCACCGCCGGGTCGAACCAGTTCGGCGCCAGCCCCAGATAGCGCGCGATCGCCGAGAGCAGACGGTCGCCCGCGCGGTCGAGCGCCTCGAACAGGTCGAGAAAGGTTTCGCGGAATCCCTCGGGCTGGTCGGGCCAGATGTTGGGGGCCATATCGGCCTCGAAGCGGTGGCCCTTGGCCAGCTCACGCCCGACGTGCCAGAATTCCTTCAGGTCGACGAAGGTCGCGCCCTTGGCGATCTCGGTCTTGTACGGCGTGTAGCCGCGCGCGCCGCCGCCGCCCGCGACGAAATAGGCGCGCTTGGTTTCCTCGGGCAGCGCGAAAAAGGCTTTGGTCATGTCCCAGGCACGATCGACCACCGCCTGATCGACACCGTGATCGCTTACCATGGCGAAGCCGAAGCGCTGGAATGACGCGCCGAACAATTGGGCGAACCCCTCGGGGTCCGCGGCCTGGTCCTTCATCGAGATGAGCGGGACTTCGGCGAGGATGGTGTCGGACATGGAGTCTCCGGGAGAGTCGTTTATCCCCCGGCTTAGACCCGCTTGCCCCCGCGTAACAAGGTCAGGAGCCGACGGTCATCTTGCCCTTGGCCTTGTCCGCCCCATCGGCGCTCAACTCGAGCGTGACCGGCTCGCCGTCGTTGGTGGTGCCGGCAAAGCCGTTGCCCTGCGCCGAAACCTTGAACCCGCGCTTGGCCATATTGTCGCGGAACCATGCCTGGACCTTGTCGAGCGACGCTGGCGCTTCGAAGGCGATGCCGACGCGGCCCTTGTGCTTGTCGGTTCCGGTGTCGCTGGCGTCGAGGTTGAAGTCCTTGATCGTCGATCCCGGATAGAGCTTCACCCCGTTCACGTCGAAATCGGCTTCGTCGATATCGATCTTGGGCAGTTTGATCGACGCATCGACGCCCGGCATCTTCACCGAGGTGACGCCATTGGCGTCGGTCGCGATGGCGATATTGCCCTCCTCGCCGGTGATCGAGATGTTGCTGCCGCCGGGGCTGCCGCATGCGGCGAGCATGAGGGGCAGAGCGAGCGCAGTGAAGCGGAGCATGTCGAAATCCCGATGGTGTATCAGTAGACCAATACACTGTGCGCCGGCTTTCGTCAAGCCAGAGGGTGACGCGGCGGCTTCGATCCGCCATTGGGACCGGGCGATGGATCAGACCGAACCAACATTGACGGCGACAAGCGCGAACAGCGCCCCGCTCGGCTTCGTCGAGTTCGTCACCCTTGTGGCGAGCATGATGGCGCTCACCGCGCTCGGGATCGATTCGATGCTGCCCGCGCTCCCGGCGATCGGCGACAGCCTAGGCGTCACCGAGCCCAACCATCGCCAATATGTCCTCACCAGCTTCCTGATCGGCTTCGCCTTCGCTCAGCTTGCCTATGGGCCACTGTCGGATCGCTTCGGCCGTCGTCCGGTCCTGCTGATCGCGCTCGGCGGCTATGTCGTCACCAGCGCGATCGTAGCGATCTCGGGCAGCTTTGTGCTGCTGCTCGTTTCGCGCGCGGCGATGGGCGCGGCGGCGGCGGGCGCGCGGGTGGTGACGGTGGCGCTGGTCCGCGATTGCTATTCGGGCCGGGCGATGGCGCGGGTGATGAGCCTGGCGATCATCGTCTTCATGGCAGCGCCGATCCTCGCGCCCAATTTCGGCCAGGCGATCCTCTATGTCGGATCGTGGCGGCTGATCTTCTGGGGGATCGCCGCGGTCGCTTCGCTGATCCTGTTGTGGTTCTGGGCGCGCATGCCCGAGACCTTGCCCGCGGATGCGCGCCAGCCACTGCGGCTGGGCCGCGTCATGAGCGATTACGGCCTGATCCTGCGCGATCGCTGCGCGGTGGGATATACGCTAGCGATCGCGCTGATTTCGGGGGGCATGTTCGGCTTCATCGGATCGGTGCAGCAGATCGTCGCCGACGTCTTCCATCGCCCCGAATTGCTGACCCTGCTGTTCGCCGGGGTCGCCAGCGCGATGGCGGTGGCTTCGTTCATCAACAGCCGGCTGGTGATGACGCTGGGGATGCGCCGCATCTCGCACACCGCGTTGGCGGCGATGGTATTGCTCGCGGCGGTGCATCTCGCGGTGGCGTGGAGCGGGTTCGAGACGCTGTGGAGCTTCGCGATCCTTCAGGCGGCGATGATGATGTGCATCGGCCTCGCCACCTCGAACTTCTCGGCGATGGCGATGGAGCAGATGGGCGAGATCGCCGGCACCGCCTCCAGCCTGCAGGGCTTCGCCACTACATTGGGCGGCGCGCTGATCGGCGCGCTGATCGGACAGGCCTTCGATGGCAGCACGGTGCCGCTCTACGCCGGCTTCCTCGCGGTGGGGGCGATCTCGTTCGCGATCATCGCCGTCATCGAGCGCGGGAAACTGTTCCGGCCCACCTGAGGCATCGGCCTGAGCCGGGCGGTTCGTCGCACCGCATGGGAACGCCAGCGCGCGCCCGCCGTTCGAACCCTAACCAGCGCATCTCCGCGCGGCACAGCATAAGGGTAGGATGATGGGCGGTTATCAGGTTCCGGGACAAGGCACGGGCGACGACGGCTATGACGAGGACGGCTATGACGAGAGCCAGCGCGCCGAAATCCTCGAAGCGACCAGCCAAGGCCCGACGGACGGCAATATCATGACCGATCTCGTCCCCGATCTCGGCAACGATGATTCCGACGAGGACGAGGACGATCTCCGCATGGAGAATGACGAGATCGGCGAGGAGGACGACGACGCCCGCCTGACGCGCGCCAACCGCGCCGAGGACGAGACTCAGGCCGGCTTCGACGAGGATCCCGATAACGAGGACGACGAGCTCGACGACGCCGACGAGGACGCGCTCGAGCCTTGACCTGACCGCAAGCCCAAACCAGCATGGCGCGCGCCGCAACCCGGAGCGCGCCATGTCCTTTGATCCCCGCATAGACGCGTACATCGCCAAGCAGGCTGAGTATGCCAAACCGATCCTCGCCTGGCTGCGCGAGCGGATGCACGCCGCCTGCCCCGATGTCGAGGAGACGATCAAATGGTCGCATCCCTTCTTCACGCGCGGAGGCAGGCCGCTGGCGAACATGGCGGCGTTCAAGGCACACGCGGGCTTTGGTTTCTGGGACAGGGCCGAGGCGACCGGCAAGGAAGGCGAGGCGATGGGGCAACTCGGCCGTATCACCTCGCTGGAGGACTTGCCCTCCGCCGCGGAGGTAGAGGCGCTGGTGAAGGACGCCGTGGCGCGGATGGATGCGGGCGTGAAGCCATCGCACGCGGTGCGCGCGCCCAAGCCCGAACTGGCGGTTCCGCCCGAGCTAATCGCGGCGCTAGCCGGAGACGGGGCGGCCGCCGCGACCTTTGAGGGCTTCCCGCCCAGCTGCCGCCGCGAATATTGCGAATGGATCGCCGACGCCAAACGCCCCGAGACCAAGGCCAAGCGCGTTGCCGAAGCGGTGGAATGGATGCGCGAAGGCAAGAAGCGCCATTGGAAATACCAGAACTGCTAAAGGAATTCGAATGCGCTCGCTTCTGCTGATCCCCGTCTGCGCCCTCGCCGCCTGTGCGCCGCAACCGGCTAACGAGACGGTCACGACCATCGAAAACACGGTCGTCGTCACCAACGTCATCCTGCCCGACCAAGCACCGCTCAGTCCGCCCGCGCCGGGCGAGCCGGGCGGGCTCGCCAACGATATGACGCCGGTGAGCGAAGCCCCCTTCACCGAGGATAGCGCGCAGGGCGGCGCCGATGTCGTCCAGACCTATTATGCACTGATCGGCGAAGGCAAATATGCCGAGGCCTATCGCCTGTGGGAGCCGGGCGCGGCGGGGATGAGCCAGCAGGCGTTCACCGCCAGCTTCGCGAAGTATGGCGCCTATCACGCCAATGTCGGCGCGCCCGGCGCGATCGACGCGGGCGCGGGCCAGCGCCACGTCACCGTGCCGGTGCAGGTCTATGGCCGCCTCAAGGAGGGCGGGCGCGAATTCAACATGCTCGGGTCGATCACGCTCCACCGCACCGAAGTCGATGGCGCGACGGCGGAGCAGAAGAAGTGGCACATCAAGACCGCCGACATCAAGCCGCGGCCGGGCGAGGCCGCGCCGGGGCCAGTCGTCGATAACCGCTCGACCGCGCGCTATCGCTGCATGGATGGATCGAAGATCGCCGTGAGCTTCGACCCCGACAATCGCCGCGCGACGATCGTCCGCGCCGGCAAGACCCTCGGCACGCTTGCCTTCCAGCCGGGCAAATCGGGCGTGGCCTATGCCGGCGGCGGCTATGATCTGCGCGGCAAGGGCGATGCAATGACCTTCACCGCGCCCGGCCAGCCGCCGCTCGCCTGCACCGCGATCCGCTGATACGAGAGCGCATGGCGCGCTTCAGCATTACCAAAACCGCGACGGCCGGGGACATCGACATCCTCGGCCACGTCAACAATGCCGTCTGGGTTGCGTGGATCCAGGACGTCGCGATCGCGCATTGGGAATCGCTCGCGCCGCAGGCGGTGCAGGACGCCTGCTTCTTCGTCGTCACCCGCCACGAGATCGATTATCGCGGCAACGTATCCGAGGGGGAGACGGTGACCGGCGAAACCTGGGTCGACGAACCCCCGCGCGGCGCGCGCTTCAACCGCAACGTCCGGTTTTCGGGCGCGGACGGGAAGGTGAGGGTGGAGGCGAAAACCACCTGGGCAATGATCGACCGCGCCAGCGGCCGGATCGGGCGGGTGCCCGCGGAACTGGCGGCGCTGTTTCTCGAGCCTTAAATTCCTCCCCGGCACGGGGAGGGGGACCACGAAGTGGTGGAGGGGGCTTTCCACAAGCGATCTCGCTTGGGGAGAACCCCCTCCGTCAGCTTCGCTGCCACCTCCCCGTAGGGGGGAGGATTTAAGTTACCCGCTATTCCGCAGCGCGGTCGCAATCGCGTTGATCGACAGCAAGATACCCTCGCCGATCCGCGCATCCTCTTCGCCCGCGCGGTGGCGCTTGAGCAATTCGATCTGGAGCAGGTTGAGCGGCTCGATGTACGGCAGGCGCAGCCGGATCGATGCCTCCAGCGCGGGATGCTTTTCCAGCAGCCGCGTCTGGCGCGTCACCTGCAGCAGCCCGTCATGCGTCGCCTGCCAGCCGCTCTTGATCCGCCCGAAGATCGCGTCGCGCAGGCCAGCATCTTCCACCAGCGCGGCATAATGCGAAGCGATCTGCATGTCCGACTTGGCGAGCACCATTTCCATGTTCGCCAGCGTCGAGGCGAACAACGGCCAGCCCTCGGCCATCTCGCGCAGCAATTCCTTGTCGGGAAACGCCTCCAGCGCCGCGCCGACGCCGTACCAGCCCGGCAGCATGATCCGCGCCTGCGCCCAGCTGAACACCCAGGGGATCGCGCGCAGATCCTCGATCGCGTCGGATTTCTTGCGGCTGGCCGGGCGCGATCCGATCTTCAATCCCGCGATCTCGGCAATCGGCGTCGCCTGGCGGAAGAATTGGCGGAAGCCTTCGGTCTCATAGACCAGCCCGCGATACGCTTTGAACGCCGTCGCCGAGAGCGTGTCCATCGCCGCGCCGAAGCGCTCGGCATCCTTGTCGCTCAGCGCCGCGGGCGCGAGGCTGGCGAGCAATGTCGCCGAAGCCATCGCCTCGAGGTTGGTCATCGCGCTCGCCCGCGTGCCGTATTTGGCGGCGATCACTTCCCCCTGCTCGGTGATGCGGATGCGCCCCTGCACCGTTCCCGGCGGCTGCGCGAGGATCGCCGAGAAGCTCGATCCCCCGCCGCGCCCCACCGCGCCGCCGCGCCCGTGGAACAATTGCATCGCGAGGTTGGCCTTCTCGAACACCGGCTTGAGCGCCGTCGATCCGCGCGACAATTGCCAGGTCGAGGTGAGATACCCCCCGTCCTTGTTCGAATCGGAATAGCCGATCATCACTTCCTGGTGCCCGCGCGCGGCGGCGATCGCCGCGACCTCGGGCAGCGCCAGCCAATGTTCCATGATCGCCGGCGCGCCTTCGAGATCGGCGATGGTCTCGAACAGCGGGATCGCCATCACATGCGCCTGCGGCTCCGCGCCCGGAATGTAGAGGCCCGCCTCCTTGAGCAGCACATGCACTTCGAGCAGATCGGATACCGACTGCGCCATCGAGACGATATAATGCGCGATGCACCCGCGCCCGTATTTGGCATGGCTCGCCGCCGCCTCGCGCACGATCGCCAGCTCGGATGCGGTTTCCTCGGTGTACGCCGTATAGGGGCTGGTCAGCGGCCGCGGGCTTTCCAGCTCGCCCCGCAGCAATGCGACGCGCGCGTCCTCGTCCAGCGCGAGATAATCGTCGCAGACGCCCGCCGCCTTGAGCAGCTCCGCGATCACCCGCTCGTGGATCGCGCTGTTCTGCCGCATGTCGAGCGTGGCGAGATGGAAGCCGAAGGTCTCCACCGCGCGGATCAGCCGCCCGAGCGCACCGCCGCTCGACAGCAGCCCGCCCTGTGCCGCCAGCGCCCGGGCGATCGCCGCGAGCTCGGTGCGCAGCTCGCCCGGATTGGCGTACGGCTCGCCGGCCAGCGGGGCAGGGCGCGGCGCGGGCCTGCCGATCAGTTTCTCGTGGGTCGCCGACAGCCGCGCATAAATGCCCGACAGCGCCCGGCGATACGGCTCGTCCTCGCGGCTGTGCGCGGTGTCGTGGCTTGCCTCTGCCAGTTGCTCGACCCCGGGATCGACGCGGACATGCTCGGTCGAGATCGACAATTCGGCGCCGAGCGCGTGGACCGAATCGAGATAGTGAACCAGCACCGTCTCGGCGGCACGCTTCAGCGCATGCCGCATCGATTCGGCGGTGACGAAGGGGTTGCCGTCGCGGTCGCCGCCGATCCACGATCCCGCGCGCAGGAAGCTCGGCGCCCGCGCGCCCAGCGCCCGGTCCCAGCGCGCGTAGAGCGCCGGCAGCACCGGCAGGAATACGTCGCGCAGATAGGACAGGGCTGTCTCGACCTCGTCGGCGACGCCCAATTTGTCGCGCCGGAGCACCCGCGTCTGCCACAGCAAGGCGATCTGGCGCAGGATCGCCTGCTCGATCAGGTCGCCGTCCTCGGTCTCCTCCAGCCCCAGATCCTTCAGCGCCATCAGTTCGGCGATCCGGTTCTTGTGGTCGATCATCGATTTCCGGCGGACTTCGGTGGGGTGCGCGGTCAGCACCGGCACGATCAGCGCATGGTCGAGCAGTGCCATCACCGCGTCATGCCCGATGCCCTCGCCTTGCAGCCGCGCCAGCGCACTCGCGACATCGGCGTCCTGCTCGGCGGCGACCCCCTGCCGGTCCTCGGCGAGGTTGGCGAGCATCGAGAACAGCATGAAGCCGCGCACGAAATCGAGCGTCTCGTCGAGGCTCAGCCGCTCGAGCCCCGGATCGGTCTCGTCCGCGCCCGCCACGCCGCGGTGCCGGTCGACCGATACCGCGCGAATATACTCGATCCGTTTGAACAATGCCTCCCCGCCGTACGCGCGGATGACGTCGCCGAGCAGCTTGCCGAGCAAGCGGATGTCGGGATTATTTGCGATTGCGAGCGTGGCCATCGCCGCCTTTGCTGCACTGCAATAGCTGCCGGGTCAACGGCCTGACGTAACGCCGCCGTCCGCCAACCATCCGGGAACGTCGGGATCGGTGTCGATCACCGTCATCCGCTGCGATGCCGGCGCCCGGTTAGGCGATTGGCCGGTCAGCCCCAGCGAATCGGGAATCACCACCATCGTGGTGCCGGGGCTTACCACGGTGGCCAGCGCCTGGCGGAACAGATCGGTCCCCTGGAAGCGGCTGCCGTCGCCACCCGCGGCAAAGCTCGCCGCGCTGCTCGATTGCCCGGGCAGCCCGACCTTGCGCCAATGATATTCGCCGCCGATCACGTTCTGCAGCACATAGGCTTGCACCCGATCGACCAGCCCGTCGAACGCCACCGGCGCCGATCCGATCTCGACGCCGTTGCGCAGCACCACCATCCGCCGGTCGGCCGCGCTCACCACGATCGATACCGGGCCGTGGGGCGAAAGCTCGGGCCGCCATGTCGTCGGCCCCGAGGAATAGCCGCGCGCGGTCTGCGGCGTCGCCCCCAGCCGCAGCGCCGGCGCCTGATCGACCACCACCACGGTCATCCCGAGCGAAGTCTCGCCGAACAGCAATTCCGCGAAATCGAGCGGCAGCCGGATGCAGCCGTGCGAGGCGGGATAGCCCGGCAGATTGCCCGCATGCATCGCCACGCCAGCCCAAGTCAGCCGCTGCATATAGGGCATCGGCGCGTTCGAATATTTGCTCGAACGGTGGTGCACCGCTTTCTGCAGGATCGTGAACACGCCGCGCGGGGTGCCGTGCCCGGGCTTGCCCGTCGAGACGGTCGAGACGCCGATCGGCACGCCGTTGCGATAGGCGACCAGCCGCTGGGTCTCGATATTGACCAGCACCAGCATCGGCCCCTGCGGCGCGATTTCGGGAACCCAGATGAACTGTCCGGGCTTGAGATTGGCGACCGCGCCCATCACGCTGGCGCCGTCCAACGGCTGCATCTGCGCCGCTCCGGCGGTGGCGAGTAGGACGACTCCGGCGGTGAGCAGCAGGGCCCGCATGCGCTTCGATCGGATCATAGCTTCGCCCCCGCTGCTGCCGTCATGACGTCATAGCAAAGGTTAACGGCCTCGGGAACCGTCAGCGTAACGACCGCGCGCAAATGCTTGCGCAGGGCGTCGGACGCCCTAGCTTGGGGCGATGACCCTCGGAAATCCTATCAGACGCGCATTGGTGGCGCAGGTCCGTGCGGTTTTCAACGATCAGGCGCGCGGCGAAACCCCGGTGGTGCGCCGCCCCGACGGGCTGTTCGGCCCGCAAGCGGTGGTGTGGCGCGTCCACGGCGATCTCATCACGATGATGGCCGGCGGGGTGACCGCGCTGCTGCTCCAGATGCTCCACCCGGCGGTGCTCGCGGGCGTATGGGATCATTCCACCTTCCGCAGCGACATGCTCGGACGCCTGCGCCGCACCGCGCGCTTCATCGCCGTCACCGGCTATGATTCGCGCGAGGCCGCCGAAGCCGCGATCGCGAAGGTGCGCGAGGTCCACACGCGCGTCCACGGCGTGTTGCCCGATGGCACGCCGTACAAGGCCGACGATCCCCGGCTGCTCGCCTGGGTGCACGTCACCGAAGCGGTGAGCTTCCTCGGCGCGTGGATCCGCTATGCCGAGCCCGACATGAGCCTCGCCGATCAGGACCGCTATTTCGCCGAATTCGCGATCATTGCCGAGGCGCTCGGCGCCGACCCAATCCCGCGCACCCGCGCCGAGGCGGAGGCGCTGATCGCCGATATGCGCGGCGAATTGTTCGGCGACGCGCGCACCCGCGAAGTCGCCCGCATGGTACTGACCCAGCCCGCGCCCAATCTCGCGGTCAAGCCGGTCCAGGACATGATCTTCCAGGCCGCGGTCGATCTGCTGCCCGATTGGGCGCAGGCCATGCACGGACTCAAGGGGCCCCGTCTCACTAGGCCCGCCGTCCGCCTGGGCACCCGCAGCATCGCCGCGACGATGCGCTGGGCGTTTGCCTAAGAATCAGAAATTCTTCGCGGCTTCCGCATCCTTCGCCGGGTCACGTCCCCTGCCCTCGGTCGCGTAATAATAGTCCCGCAGATCGGGCATCGGATCGGTCACCTTGTTCGGCGGAATCCCGTACGATCCCGATTGGTGCGCGACGATCAGCCAGCGCGAATCCTTCTCCTGCCGCTCGAGCAGGAACGTGGATTCCACCGCGCGCTCATAAGTCTTCTGCGCCGCCCAGGCATAGAAATAGCCGCGCTCCCAAACGCGGACGCGCGCGAAGCTGGCGTCGCTGCGGATTGCCTCGATATCGTAGCGGAACCGCATCGCCTGCGCCGGCAGCGAGGTATAGACGCGCGGGCCGAGCGCGGCGGAGCCATTGTTGACGTGCCTGTAGTGCGGGCTCGTATCGATAAAGCCGGGTGCGGTCACCTGGTTCGGGCGCCCCGCGTCCTTCTTAGCCAGCTCGGCATAATAGGTCGCGATCGTCGCGCGGATCTGGGCTTCGCGCGATTCTTGCGCCTGCGCCGCCGTTGCCCCGAGCATCAGCAGCAATGCCAGCCACAGCCGTCCCAACCCTGAAATCCGCATGTCCGCTCCTAACCTCGCAAGGCTAGCAGCGGCGACGGTCAGACGTCCAGATTCGCCACGCTCAGCGCATTGTCCTGGATGAACTCGCGCCGCGGCTCGACGACATCGCCCATCAGCCGGGTGAATATCTCGTCGGCGACATCGGCTTGATCGACCTGCACGACCAGCATCGAGCGGTTCGACGGATCGAGCGTGGTTTCCCAGAGCTGCTCGGCATTCATCTCGCCCAGCCCCTTGTAGCGCTGGATCGACAGGCCCTTGCGGCCCGCGGCGAGGATCGCGTCGAGCAGCTGGCTGGGGCGCGAGACCAAAGCCTCGCCCCTCCCTAAAACGGTGCCCGCGACCACCGGCTCGTCATTGTCCTCGGCGGCGGCATCCTCCGCGGCCTCGACCGCGGCGACCGCCTTCGACGAAACCAGCTTGGACGGGGTCAGATAGCTCGGCGCCTGCTCGGTCGCGAGCGCATGCAGCTTGCGCGCCTCGGCAGAGACGAGGAACGCGGCCTCGACGATGTGGTGATCGGTCACCCCGCGCCACAGCCGCTCGAAATGATAGCCGCCGTCCTCGGTGACGCGCCCCTTCCAGCGCGCGTCGGCGTCGGCGGCGTCGAGCCGGGTGACCGAAGTCACCAGCGATGCCTCGCGCTGCTCGCGGCTCGCGGCGGGATCGAGTCCCGCGCCCAGCGCCAGCGCCTCGATGATCATCGGATCGTAGCGCCGCGGCACGTAGCGCGCGAGGGTGCGCATCCGCCGTGCATGCTCGACCAGATCGCGCAGATCCTCGCCGCTGCGCGTGCCGCCGGGGCCTTCGAGCAACGTGCCCGTCACGCCTGCGTCGACCAGATACTGATCGAGCGCGGCATCGTCCTTGAGATAGACCTCGGATCGCCCCTTGGTCGCCTTATAGAGCGGCGGCTGAGCGATAAAGAGGTGCCCGTTGGTGATGATTTCCGGCATTTGCCGGTAGAAAAACGTAAGCAGCAAGGTTCGAATATGCGCGCCGTCGACGTCGGCGTCGGTCATGATCACGATCTTGTGGTAGCGCAACTTCTCGACGTTGAAATCGTCGCGGCCGATGCCGGTGCCCATCGCCTGGATCAGCGTGCCGATCTCGCGGCTCCCCAGCATCCGGTCGAACCGCGCGCGCTCGACGTTGAGGATCTTGCCGCGCAGCGGCAGGATCGCCTGGAAGTGGCGGTCGCGGCCCTGCTTGGCCGAGCCGCCTGCGGAGTCGCCCTCGACCAGGAACAGTTCGGACTTGGCGGGGTCGCGCTCCTGGCAGTCGGCGAGCTTGCCGGGCAGCGAGGCGATGTCCATCGCCCCCTTGCGCCGGGTCAGTTCGCGCGCCTTCTTGGCCGCCTCGCGCGCGGCGGCGGCGTCGATCACCTTCTGGATGATCTGGCGGGCGTGACCGGGATTCTCCTCGAGCCATTCGGCCATCTTGTCGGCCATCAGGCTTTCGAGCGGCTGGCGCACTTCGGACGAGACGAGCTTGTCCTTGGTCTGCGAGCTGAACTTCGGATCGGGCAGCTTTACCGATACGATCGCCGTCAGCCCCTCGCGCATGTCGTCGCCGGTAAGGGTGACCTTCTCCTTCTTCAGCGCGCCCGATTTGTCGGCATAATTGTTGAGCGTCCGCGTCAGCGCCGCGCGGAACGCCGCGAGGTGGGTGCCGCCGTCGCGCTGCGGGATGTTGTTGGTGAAGCAGAGGACGTTCTCGTAATAGGAGTCGTTCCACTCGAGCGCGACGTCGATCGTCACGTCGTCGCGCGTTCCCGCGATCGCCACCGGATCGGGCATCAGCGCGACCTTGTTGCGATCGAGATATTTCACGAACGCGGCGATCCCGCCCTCGTAGAACAATTCGACTTCCTTGATCTCCTCATGCCGCGCATCGCGCAGGAACAGCCGCACGCCCGAGTTCAGGAACGCCAGCTCGCGATAACGATGCTCGAGCTTCTCGAAATCATATTCGGTAATCTTGAAGGTCGATGGCGAGGCAAGGAACGTAACCCGCGTCCCCTTCTTGCCATTGGCCGCGCCAACGATCTTGAGCGGCGCCACCGCATCGCCATAAGCGAAGCGCATATAATGCTCTTCGTCGTCGCGCCAGATCGTCAGGTCGAGCCATTCGCTGAGCGCGTTGACCACCGACACGCCGACGCCGTGCAGCCCGCCCGAAACCTTGTAGGCGTTATCGTCGCTGGTGTTCTCGAACTTACCGCCGGCGTGGAGCTGGGTCATGATGACCTCGGCCGCCGAGACGCCTTCCTCGGTGTGGATGCCGGTCGGGATGCCGCGGCCATTGTCCTCGACCGACACCGAACCATCGGCGTTCAGCTGGATGATGATCTTGTCGCAATGCCCGGCCAGCGCCTCGTCGATCGCATTGTCGCTGACCTCGAACACCATGTGGTGGAGGCCCGATCCATCGTCGGTATCGCCGATATACATGCCCGGCCGTTTGCGCACCGCGTCGAGGCCCTTCAGGACCTTGATCGAGTCTGCGCCATAAGCGTTCGCGTTGGGGACGTTTTCGGGGGTGGTGTCGTCTGTTGCCATGCCCAGCATATAGGGTCGGAGGCTGCGAAACGAAAGCAAAATGGGGCTTTGGGCGCCCTCAGAAGTCGATCTTGATCCCCGCCATGATCCGGGGGACCGGGCCGGCATAGCCTTCGCCCGCGGTCGCCCCTGCGGACAGCGTCTTGTTGGGCGAAATCCGCGCCACCGCGGGCTTGAACACCGGCTCGACCGGGCTGTCGGGCAGCAGCACCAACCGCTCCGGGACGGCGCCACCCGCACACACCAGAATCTCGTCGCTGTTCCGCTCGCAGTGGCGCTGGGTGGTCACCGGACGCGTGGCGACTTCCTCGTCGCCGGGAGGGCCGGTCACGCTCTGCGCCATCGCCAAGATCAGCATCGCCAGCATTTGTGGTCGCTCCCGTCGTCAGGGCCTTCCCGATCCTATCAGGAAATGCTCAACTGCGTCCATCTCGGGGAGATTCACATGAAGAAAATGCTGGCCGCACTGACGTTCACCATGCTGGCCGCGAGTCCCGCGCTCGCGCAGGTCCGCCCCGATCAGGCGCGCTTTCGCGAACTGTACAAGGAGTTGGTCGAGACCAACACCACGCTCTCCTCGGGCAGCTGCACGCTCGCCGCCGAGCGGATGGGCGCGCGGCTCAACGCGGCGGGCTTCACCGACGATCAGATCACGCTCTTCGCGACCCCCGAGCACCCCAAAGAGGGTGGCCTCGTGGCGATCTTCCCGGGCACGTCCAAGAAAGCCAAGCCGATCCTGCTGCTCGCGCATCTCGACGTGGTCGAGGCCAAGCGCGCCGATTGGGCCCGCGATCCCTTCACCCTCGTCGAAGAGAATGGCTATTTCTATGCCCGCGGCGTCGCCGACGACAAGGCGATGGCCGCGACCTGGGTCGATACTTTGATCCGCTTCCGTGAATCTGGGTACAAGCCCAAGCGCACCGTCAAGCTCGCGCTCACCTGCGGCGAGGAAACCACCTATGCCTTCAACGGCGCGCAGTGGCTGGCCAACAACCGCCGCGACCTGATCGACGCCGAATTCGCGCTCAACGAGGGCGGCGGCGGCGATGGCGACGGTCACGGCAAGGTGCTCAACCAGCAGATGCAGGTCGGCGAGAAGGCCGTGCAGAACTACCGGTTCGAGACGACCAATGCCGGCGGCCATAGTTCGATCCCCATATACGACAATGCAATCTACGAGCTGTCCGAAGCGCTCACCCGCCTTCGCGCGTATGAATTCCCGCTGGAGCTGAACGACACCACCCGCGCCTTCTTCGCGCAAAGCGGCAAGGCGCGCGACGATGCGATGGGCAAGGCGATGGTCGCGATCGCCGCCAACCCCGCCGATGCCGACGCCGAGAAACTGCTAAACACCGATCGCACCTATCATTCGATGCTGCGCACCACTTGCGTCGCCACGCTGCTGGAAGGCGGCCACGCCAACAACGCACTGCCCCAGCGCGCCGCCGCCAACGTCAATTGCCGCATCCTCCCCGGCCACAGCGTCGAGGAGACCCAGGCGACGCTGCAAAAGGCCGCGGGCGACAAGGTGACGATCACCCTCGTCCCCCCAATCCGCCCGCTCGCCAAGGCGCCGCCGATGGACCCACGCGTGCTCGCGCCGGCGCAGAAACTGGTCGAAAAATACTGGCCCGGCGTGCCGATGGTCCCGGCGATGTCGACCGGCGCCACCGACGGCATCTTCCTCGAAGCGGTCGGCATCCCGGTCTATGGCGTCCCCGGTTCGTGGGGCGATCCCGACGGCAACGGCGTCCACGGCCTCAACGAGCGGATTGAGGTCAAGTCGCTCTACGTCGGCCGCGACTATCTGTTCGATCTGGTCAAGCTGATCGCCGATAAAGAGTGAAGCCGGGGGAATGATGCAGAAGGTCAACCTCGCCGAGGCGTTCGCGCGGTTTCAGGACCCGTGGAACCCGCGCATCGCCGGGCAGGTGAACGGCACCGCGATCAAATTGGTCCGTCTCGAAGGCGCGTTCGACTGGCACCATCACGCAACCGAGGACGAGATGTTCCTCGTCGTCGCCGGGCGCCTCAGGATGAAGCTGCGCGACGGCGATGTCGAGCTCGACCCCGGCGAATTCCTGATCGTCCCCGCCGGCGTCGAGCATTGCCCCGAAGCGATCGGCGAAGGCTGCCAGGTGCTGCTGGTCGAACCCGAGACCACCCTCAACACCGGTACCGAAGTGACGGCGCGAACCAAGGCAAGGTTGGAGCGGCTTTAGGTCGTATCAACATTCATATTTCCATTCCTCCCTCGCGGAGCGGGGGAGGAATGAATGTCGATACAGCCTGGGACAGCGTCAGAGGCACCCCTCGATATATTGGATCGAGGGGCCACCCGCGTGAATCATCGTCACCTTGCCCTTGTCGTCGGTCTCGTAGCGGACGCCGCGCGCGGCGGGATCGTCGACGTCGGGCTTGGCCGGCTTGGTGCCGGTCCAGGCGGTGAGATATTGCGCGGGCGCTTCGACATATTTGTGCGGCTGAACGACCAGAGCGTCGCCATAGGCCTGCTTCACCGCGGCGGCGCTATCGCCGACCTGCAAGCCCCGGCCGGTACGGACGCCCGGCTCGCTCACGCTGATCCGCGTGAGCTTGCCGTCCTCCAGCATCACCAGCATTCCCGCGGGTGCGCGCGCCGGGCGGAACTGGTCGCACGCTTCGGGCTCGGGACCGCCGACCGCGCCCGGATCGGCGTCATCGCCGAGCGCCTTGACGATCTCGGCCCGGGTCATGCCGATCGCGAGCGGACCCCAGCCGGTCGCGGTCAGCGCATTTGCCGGTGCGGGCGCCGTCGAGGGCAGCGCCTCGGGTGCGGGCACCGCCGCGGCGGTGCTATTGTTCGCCGTCGCCGCCGGTTCGGGCGCCGGGGCGCATCCCGCGAGCGCCAGCACGCCCACAATAGCCATCAAAGTCCGCATGTTCGCCTCCTGCTCTGCCCGACAACCGCCCGGCGGCGAAAGGGTTCACCCGCCGGCGCCTAAATCGGATCGACCGTTCCCGCCGTCACCCCCAGCCGCGTCGCGTCGCCGGGAATGCCCTCGAACAGCGCCGCCTCGGTCCCGGTCATCCACACCTGACCCTTGCCCGAGAGCCGGTCGAACAATGCCGCGCGCCGGCTCGGATCGAGGTGCGCCGCCACTTCGTCGAGCAACAGGACCGGCGTCCGCCCGGTGCGCTCGGCGACCAGATCGGCATGCCCCAGCACAAGCCCCAGCAGCAGCGCCTTCTGCTCGCCGGTGGAGCAGAGATGCGCGGGCTGTCCCTTGCCCAGATGCGTGACCAGAAGATCGCTGCGGTGCGGCCCTCCCAAAGTCCGCCCCGCCGCGGCATCGCGCCGCCGCCCCTCGGCGAGCTCGCGCGCCAGCGCCTCGGCATCGCCGGTCCAGCCCTCCAGCGCCAGCCCGGCCCGCGCGAACGGTCCCTCGGCCTCATCCGCCAGCCGCGCGCCCAATGCCCGCACAGTCTCGGCTCGCGCCGCCGCGATCGCCGCGCCATGCTCGGCCATCCGCGCCTCCAGCGCGGTCAGCCAGCCCGCGTCGGGCATGCCTTCATCGGCTAAAATCCGGTTCCGCTGGCGCATCGCCGCTTCGTAGCGCGCCGAATGGTGCGCATGTCCCGGCGCCAGCGCCAGCGCCAGCCGGTCGAGAAACCGCCGCCGCTCGCCCGGCCCCTCGACGAACAGCCGGTCCATCGCCGGGGTCAGCCACAGCACCGTCAGCCATTCGCTCAGCGCGGTCGCCGCCGCCGCCGCGCCGTTGATCCGCACCAGCCGCCGCTCGTGCGCATCGGGCTGGTTGCCGGTGCCGATCTCGGTCGCGCCCAGCGAAGCCGCTACCCCGAACCCGCCGCTGCCGCCCTGCCGCGCCATCTCGCCCAGCGCCGCGCGCCGCAGGCCCCGGCCGGGCGACAGCAAGGACACCGCCTCCAGCACATTGGTCTTGCCCGCGCCATTCTCGCCGGTCAGCACGACGAAGCCCGTTCCAGGCGCCAGCACCGCATCTTCATGGTTGCGGAAATCGGTGAGGACGAGACGGGTGAGGGCCATGGCATTCGTTCCCTAGCGCAGCCCCTTGCCGAGGAACACCGCTTCGCCGATGATCGCCGGCAGGAGAGAAGCCATGCGCCCGAAGATTCTGCTCGCCGGATTGCTTGCCCTGCTCGCAAGCCCCGCGCTCGCCGACACGACCGCCACTTATGATGCCGACAAAATGCCGTTCACGGCCGCGGTGGCCGATGACGGCAACAGCCGCATCGGAGTCGAGGGCCAGTTCGAGCTGATCCGCCGCGATGGGGTCGATTACATCGTCCTCACCGATCGCGCCGGGGCGCCGCATGTCGCGCGCGCCGACGCCGCCTTCGCGGCGTTCGTCGCGCGCAAGGGCGCGCCTCCCGAGAATGGGAACTGGCTCGCCACGCCCGGGGCGCAGGCAAATGTGGCGGGATATTCGGGAACGCTGTGGCAATTCGGGCCGGAGAAGGATTCCCCGCTCGAGCTGCTGATGAGCGCCGATCCGGCGCTGGCCCCGGTGGGCCCGGTTTTCGCGCGCTATGCCGAGGCCGTGGCCGAGGGGATCACCGTCAAATCGCCCGGAAACGCCAGCGCGGTCGCCGGTGTCCGCGCGGTCTTCGCGAACGGCACGCCGATCCGCGTCCGCGACCTTCGCCGCCCGGGCAGCACGCCGACGCGCGAGGCCAGGACGGTGCTGGAGCTGCGATCGGTCAGCAAGGCGCCGATCGACCCGCATCGCTTCGACCTGCCGGGGCCGGTGCTGCCGCCCGACGCCTTTTTCGCGGCGATCAGGCCGCCTTCGCCCGCGAACGACGATGTGCCGATCCAGGTCGAGAATGCCGAGCCGGAGTCGGTGCGGATGCCGCCGGCGCCCGCACCCCGGCCGAAATGATCAGATGCCCTTGAGGCCCGCCGCCTGAAGCCGTGCCTGGGCGATGCGGTATTTCACCGGCTCGCCGATCCCCAGCCGCTTGCGCGCCGCGTCGAGCGGCTCGTTGAGCAAAATCTCGTAATCCTCGCCGTGCAGCCACGCCGCGCGCTTGCCGTTGCGGTATCCCTCGCGCACCGCGCGGACGAAGGCGAGCTCGCCGGTCACGCCGATGCTCTTCAGCGCCGCGCCCGCGCCGATGAACGCCCAGCCAAGCCCGCCGGTCTGCGCATAAGAGAAAGCGACCAGGCAGGCTTCGCCCAGATGCTCGTCCGCCTGGTATCCGGTCAGCACGTGCCACAGGTCGTGGATGTCGCGCTCGCGGCGGCCCATCCAGGCATAGGGATGCTCGATATCGCCGTCCTGAAACGCCCCTTCGGCCTTGCTGACCTCGACCAGCCCGTCAGCCGAGAAGCCGGTGCTGTCGAGGAAGTGGCGGTATGCCGCGCCGACGGTGCCTTCGGCGAAGCTGTCGATCCACGCGCGGTCGGTCAGCCGCTGCGACAGCTCGATCCGCTGATACGCCATCCGCCCGCCCTGCGGCGTCGCCATCAGCCGGCGGAAGTTGCGCTGGGTCACGTCGCCGTTGAGCGCACGCATGATGCGAAAGACCTGCGCGGTATCGTCGCCATTGGCGAGCAGCCGCCCCAGCGCCGACAGCGCGGTGCCCCATTCGCGCTTCAGCGGCACGCCGGGATGGTAAGTCTGGGGCAGGGGCTGGGTGGCCATGATTCGGTCGATCCGCTTAATTGACACTAATGTCAGTAGCACGAGTCTCGTTGGGATTCAATTACCGATCGAACGGGTTTTTGTCGGGTCCCGTTGGCCCGCCGCGCTCGCGTTGATTGCCAACATCTGCATGGTTTTGAAGGAACATTCGGGTCGGCGGATGGTTCTATACGGCATCACCAGCCAATAATTTGGCATCTGGTGCCTGAGAGACAGATGCGCTCCCGTCAAATAGTTGGGAGTCTTCGACATGCCGGAATTCAGATGGGTTACGAAGGTTCTGGCCGGGCCATGGCGCCTGACCAGATTGGAAGCCTTGGGCGATGCCCTGAGCACGGGCCATGCCTTCGTCAATCAAGGCAAGGGCGACGTCATCACCCTGCGGCCGTTCGCGTCGATCCAGACAAGCGCATAGCAGCGTGGGGCGGCCGGGCGGCCCACGCCGCCCGGCCTTAGTCCCGGAAGTACGACCCTCGGAGCATGCCGCCATAATGGCCGCATCGGCCGGCAGGGCACAGTCGGGAATCATCCGGAATCGGGAAGTACCTAGGATCGGCAGCGATTCGCGTCGCGATCGTCTTGGCTCGGGTGATGGTGCAAAGCAAATGCCCGCGCACGCCAAACACGAACGGTACTCCGGCGCAGGCCGGAGCCTTGGCCGGCGCCAGCACTGCATTGGCCAAGGCTCCGGAGCCCGGCCGACGCGCAACCGGCGCCGCTAATTGAAAGTGCCGATCCCGGCATATGCGCGGCAGTGTGACCTTCGTGCGAACTTCCGATTTGCAAGCCGTGCGCGGCAACGCAAATAGTTCGCCCTACCAGGCACACACCCGAAAATCGGCGCTCGCCCAGCACGCGCGCTGCAGCGTCGATCGCCGCGCCTTGCCCCAGCTCCGGCCGCGGCGATCAGGCCCGGTATCGCTGACCTGCGCGACGCCGGGGGCGGTGATCCGCACATGGATGCGGTCGATCTCCCGGCGAGTGATATCGCCCGAATCCCACGGAAAGCTGAGGCTGAACGATCCGCCCGGCGCCGCCTCGAATCCGCACGGCCCGTCATATTGGATCGCGTTCCGCATCCAGATGCTGCACTTCGCCGGCTTGGCGGCCGCCATACCGGCCATCGCGGGCGCTTCGCTCCCCGCCGCGCCGATCAGGGCAAGCCCGAGTGCGGCGGCGCGCAGCATCAGACGCGCATCGGCATCAGCACGTACAGCGCCGGCGACTTGTCATTCTCGCGGATCAGCGTCGGCGCCGCGGCGTCGGCGAGATGGACCTCGACCATGTCGCCCTCGATCTGCGCGAGGATGTCCATCAGATAGCGGCTGTTGAAGCCGATCTCGAAGCCCTGCGCGGCATATTCGCCCGGCACTTCCTCCGCCGCCGCGCCGTTTTCGGGGCTGGTGACCGAGAGGACGATCTTGTCGCGATCGAGCGCCATCTTGACCGCGCGGGTCTTCTCGGTGGCGATCGTCGAGACGCGGTCCACGCCTTCCATGAAACTCTTGGGATCGATGCGCAGGATCTTGTCGTTGCCCGTCGGGATGACGCGCGAATAATCGGGGAAGGTGCCGTCGATCAGCTTCGAGGTCAGGATCGCCTGGCCCAGATCGAAGCGGATCTTCGAATTGCTGAGCGAAACGCCGATCGATCCATCGACCTCCTCGAGCAACTTGCGCAGCTCGGCGACGCATTTGCGCGGGATGATCACCGCGGGCATTTCGGCGGCGCCATCGGGCAGCGCAACGGTCACGCGCGCCAGGCGGTGGCCGTCGGTCGCGGCGGCGCGCAGCACCGGCTGGGTCTCGTCGGGCACGTGCAGGAAGATGCCGTTGAGATAATAGCGCGTCTCTTCGGTCGAGATCGCGAAGCGGGTCTTGTCGATGATCTGCTTGAGGGTTTCGGCGGGCAGCTCGAATTTGGTCGGCAGTTCCCCTTCCGCGATCACCGGGAAATCGTCGCGCGGCAGCGTCGACAAAGTGAAGCGCGCGCGGCCCGCGACGATGGTCATCTTGCCGTCGGCGGCGGTCAGCTCAACCTGCGAGCCCTCGGGCAATTTGCGGGCGATGTCGAACAGGGTGTGCGCCGAGATCGTGGTCGCGCCGGGCTGGTCCACCGCCGCCGCGATCGTCTCGTCGATCTGGAGGTCGAGGTCGGTCGCCATCAGCCGGATCGCGCCGCTTGCCTGCGCCTCGAGCAGCACGTTCGAGAGGATGGGGATCGTGTTGCGCCGCTCGACCACCGACTGGACGTGGCTGAGCCCCTTCAACAAGGTTGCGCGTTCGATCGTCGCCTTCATTGTGAAACCCCCAGGGCGTAACAGCCCGAATCCACCCGCGGGTGGGCCTTGATTTGGGGACTATCCTTAACGGCAAAAAGGGCCGGAGCAAGCGCCCCGGCCCTCTCGTGCACAGCTTAATTTGCTGTGTTTTTCGATTAGAAGCGCACGCCCACGCCCGCGACTACCTGATGGCGGTCCAGATCGATGTTCGAACCATTCAGCTCCTGATAGTTCGAATAGCGATACTCGCCCTTCACGTAGAAGCGGTCGTTGACCTTATATTCCACGCCCGCGCCGGCGCGCCAGCCGTCGGCATCGTCGCTGGTGCGAACCGTGGTGGTGCCGGTGGTGTAACGCGTCTTGATCGTCGCGTTGGTGTAGCCGCCCTTGGCATAGATCAGCGCGCGCGGGCCGGCGAGGAAGCCGATGCGGCCACCGACATAGAGGTCACGGCCCGCCGAGACGCGGAACTGGTCGCCCGCGACGATGAAGCCGCTGGTGGTGTCCTTGGTGGTGGCGCCGGTCGCTTCGCCTTCGAAGCCGAGCACGGCGTTGCCAAGCTGGAAGTCATAGCCGACCGCGCCACCGTAGACGACGCCGTCGGTGGCGTCGGATCCGCTGGTCGATCCGTCATCGACACGGTCCCAGCCGACAATGGCTTCGGCGCGCGGTCCGGTGAAGCTCGGATCGGTATCCTGAGCGAAGGCCGGGGCGGCGAGCATCGTCGAAGCGGCAAGGGCGGCGAGAAGAACGGTACGCATTGGGGTAACTCCTTGGGTGTTGCACGCCCGGTCCTGCTGGGCGGATCGTGTAAATGGGTGCGCTGCAGCGAAGTTTCATGAACCTCAGATAAACAAGGAAAAGCGTTGCTTTCCCGCCACAGGGGCTTGAAAGACGGGGGATGGATGCCAAGCCAAATGCTCCCGCTGGGGCGGCCGAGCGCAAGGGCCGCGACTTCATCGCGCGGCACGGCGAGACCGTTTATAATATCGCCGGGCGCATGCAGGGCGATCACCCGCATACCCCGCTCACCCGCGCCGGTTTCGCCCAGGCCGACGAGATGGGAAAGGCGCTCCACAGCCTGCTTGGCCCCAAGCCGAAGCTTACGCTCTGGTCCTCTTCCGCGGGCCGCGCGCTGCAGACGCTGGCGATCATCTGCGAGCATCTCGAGCTCGACTGGCACCGGACCCGCACCGACGACCGGTTGATCGAGATCGGCATGGGCGAATGGAGCGGCAAATATTACCGCGATCTCGGCGACAAGCTCGACGGCTTCATGGATGCCGAGCACCGCCTGTATCTCCATGCCCCGCCGGGCGGCGAATGGTATGACGGCATCGCCGCGCGCGTCTCCGCCTGGCTCGCCGATACCGATGACGATCCCGGCGACCGGCTGGTGATCATGCACGGCATGTCCAGCCGGGTACTGCGCGGGGTGATGACCGGCACACCCACCCTTCCCCAATTCGGCGCGCCGGTGGCGCCCGATCTGCCGCAGGGCTCGGTCGCGCTGATCGAGGGCGGCGCCGAAACCGTGGTTCATTGGGGATCGGGCACCGGCGGCGAGGCGCCGGCGTGATCCTCGCGCTCGCGCTGCTAGCCGTCTTGCCGAGCAGTACGCTCGGCGGGGCGATGCCGCCGCCGCGCGACGCGCTCGGCGTGTTCGACAGCTGGGGGGCGTTTCGCGATCCCTCGCCCAAACGCTGCTTCGCGATCGCCCAGCCGGTCGAGAAGCACGCGCAGTCTCAGCCCTTCGCCAGCATCGCCTTCTGGCCGGGCGATCACATCCACGACCAGCTCCATATCCGTCTCAGCCGCCCGCGCGCCGCCAACGCGCGCGTCACCTTGTCGATCGGCGAGCGCCGTTTCGATCTGGTCGCGGGCGAGGCCGATGCATGGTCTCCCGATGCGCGCACCGATGCCGCGGTGGTCAGCGCGATCCGCGAGGGCCGCAGCATGAGCGTCGAGACCGTCGGCGCCAATGGCGGGCCCTTCGCCGACACCTATGCGCTGAAGGGCGCCGCCACCGCGATCGACGCCGCCGCGCTCGGCTGCGTCGGGTGACTCCGCTCGACGGTATTCTGACCGTCAGCCTGCTGCTGCTGGTCCCCGGCTTCGCGCTCGCCCGCAGCCTCCGCGAGGGCAAGGCAAGCCCCACCGGCACCCGCACCGAGCGCTATCTGCGCAGCCTGCGGGTCGCAGGCAGGCTGCTGGTGCTGCTGCTGGCGGTATGGGTGGTATATGATCGCCCCGTCGCCTGGCTCGGTCTCGATCGCCCGCCGTCGCAGGCAGGCTTGATCGGTCTGGGCGTGGCCGCGGTGCTCCTGCTCGGCCTTGCCGGCACGACCCTTTTCATCAAGCCGCGTCCCGCCGACGCCAAGACCATGGCCGCAGCCGGGGCCATGCTCCCGCAGACCCAGCTCGAGTGGCGGCTGTTTCTGCTGATGGCGCTGGTGCTCGGCGCGGGCTGGGAACTGCTCTATCGCGGCTATCTGGTCTGGGTGCTCGAACCGCACATCGGCACCCCGCTGACCGTCGCTTTGTCCGCCATCGCCTACGGCGTCGCGCACGGCTATCGCGGGCCGAAGATGTTCGCGGGCAGCCTCGCCTCCGCGCTGCTGTTCACGCTCGCCTTCGTCTGGACGCGGAGCCTGTGGTGGCTGATGGCGATCCACATCGCGCTGCCGCTGATCGGTGCCTTCGCCCGCGGCCGCCAGCGCGAGATGGGAACCTAGGCCCAGCCCTCCGGCGCCGACCGCTGGAGCGGGCCATCGCCGATATAATCGACCAACCCCGCCACCAGCGCATCGAACACCGCGCGCACCCGGGCGACGCTGCGCAGATCCTCGTGCATCACCACCCAGGTCTCCAGTTCGAAGCGAAACGCATCGGCCAGCAGCCGAACCAGCGCCGGATCGCGCGCCGCCAGCGGCACCTGGCAAAACCCGATCCCCAGCCCGGCGCGCAACGCCGCCAATTGGGCGAGATCATTGTCGCTGCGAAAGCTGAAATCCTCCCGGTCGATCGCAAAGCCGCGCGCCTGCACCGCGCGCAGCACGGTCGTCTCGCGATCCACCCCGATCAGCGCATGCCCGCGCGCCTCGGCGATGCTCGCCGGCGTGCCCCGCGCCGCCAGATAGTCGCGGTGCGCATGCAGCCCCAAGGGAACCGCGCCCACCCGCCGCGCCACCAACGCTTCCTGCTGCGGCGGCGTCATCCGCACCGCGACATCGGCCTCGCGGCGCAGCACATCCTCGTTGCGGTTGCTGGGGCTCAGCTCGATCACCAGCCCCGGATGCCGCGCGGCCAGCGGCGCGAGGATCGCCGGCAGCACCTCCACCGCGATCACGTCGCTCGCGGTGATCCGCACCGTCCCCGCCACTTCGGTGGCCACCGCCGAGGCCGATCGCACGAAGGCATCGGCCGCCATCGCCATCGCCTCGGCATGTTCGCGCAGCGCATGCGCGGTATCGGTCGGCAGCAACCCGTTCGGGCTGCGCGTGAACAGCGGGGTGCCCAGCGCGGCCTCGAGATCCTCGATCCGCCGCCGCACCGTCGGCTGCGCCAGCGCCAGCACGCGCGCCGCGCCGGAGAGGCTGCCCGCGCGCAGCACCGCGAGGAACGCGCGCTGCCCTTCCCAATCGTCCGTGATACTCATCAAATTTGTATAGGCGGCACTGAATTCTTTGACAATTTTATAGGACGTCCGTTCGCCGCATATCCTGCCCATCGCAGCAAGGGAGACGGAAGATGAGCAGGATCGCATTGGTATTGGGCGCCACTGGCGGCGTCGGCGGCGAGACCGCACGGGCGTTGCGGACGCACGGCTGGCAGGTCCGCGGCCTGACCCGCAGCCCGCGTGACCGCGACGGGATCGACTGGATTACCGGCGATGCGATGGACCGCGACGCCGTTACGCGCGCGGCAAAGGGCGTCTCGGTCGTCGTCCATGCGGTGAACCCGCCCGGCTACCGCAACTGGGGAAGCCAAGTGCTGCCGATGCTCGACAACAGCATCGCCGCCGCGCTGGCGAACGATGCGCGGCTCGCGCTCCCCGGCACTATCTATAATTACGATCCCCGCAGCGTCGCGGTCGCCCGCCCCGATACCGTGCAACGCCCCAACACCCGCAAGGGCGCTATCCGCGCCGAGATGGAGCGCCGCCTCGCCCAGACCCCGGGCCTGCGCGCGCTGGTGCTGCGCGCCGGCGATTTCTTCGGGCCGCGCACGACAGGCAACAGCTGGCTCTCGGGCGGGATGGTGACGCCCGGCAAGCCGGTGCGCTCGGTGCTCTATCCGGGCCGTCCGGACGTCGGCCACGCTTGGGCCTATCTGCCCGATGTCGGCGAGACCTTCGTCCGCCTGCTCGATCACGAGGCCGAGCTGCCCGCGTTCGCTTGCCACCATTTCGCCGGCCATTATCTGGGCGGCACCGCCATGGTCGCGGCGATCGGCGCCGCCGCGGGCACGAGCCCGAAGCGGCGCGGCATGCCCTGGCGCCTCCTGCCCCTGGTCGCGCCGTTCAACCCGACGATGCGCGAGATGATCGAGATGGAAGGCTATTGGCGCCACCCCCTGCGGCTCGACAACGCCAGCCTCGAGGCCGCGATCGGCGGCGAACCGCATACGCCGCTGGTGCAGGCGCTGCGAACTTCGCTGGCGGCGATGGGGTGCATTGAAATCGAGCAGCAATCGGGATTGGCAGTTCTGGCGTAACGCCAACTCGTCATCCCGGCAAAAGCCGGGATCCCGCTTCTTCTTCGCGTCTTCGCGTCTTCGCGTCTTCGCGTCTTTGCGGAATCTAAGATGAGGTTTCCGCAAAGACGCAAAGACGCGAAGAGAGAAAGGCAACTGGGTCCCGGCTATCGCCGGAATGACGGATGGGTGGAAATTCAAAGCGTTTTCCCCTACATGGCGCCCATGCAAACACTGCCGGCCTCTCTCATGCCCATCCCCGGGCACATCGATCCCGTGCCCGTCCCGCGCGCTGCGGTGCCGCGGCCGGATGGCCGCATCGACTTGCTCGGCCTGTCCAAGATCGACTTGCGCATGGCGCTCGAGACTTCGCAGCTCGAGCCCAAGCAGGCCAAGCTCCGCGCCAAGCAGCTGTGGCACTGGATCTATAACCGCGGCGTCACCGATTTTTCGCTGATGACCGATATCTCGAAGACGATGCAGCCTTGGCTCGCCAACCGCTTCGTGATCAGCCGTCCGCAAGTGATCGAGCAGCAGGTCTCGACCGACGGCACTCGCAAATGGCTGCTGCGCTCGCCCGACGCGCAGGATTACGAGATGGTGTTCATCCCGGACGCCGATCGCGGAACCCTGTGCGTCTCGTCGCAGGTCGGCTGCACCCTCAACTGCCGCTTCTGCCACACCGGCACGATGCGGCTGGTGCGCAACCTCACCCCCGCCGAGATCGTCGGCCAGGTGATGCTCGCGCGCGATTCGCTCGGCGAATGGCCGAGCACGCCCGAGGGGCGTATGCTCACCAACATCGTCATGATGGGGATGGGCGAGCCGCTCTATAATTTCGACAATGTCCGCGATGCGCTCCGGCTGGTGATGGACGGCGACGGCCTCGCGCTCTCCAAGCGCCGCATCACCCTCAGCACTTCGGGCGTCGTGCCTTTGATGGCACGCGCGGGCGAGGAGATCGGCGTAAACCTCGCGGTCTCGCTCCACGCGGTGACCAAGGAAGTTCGCGACGAGATCGTCCCGATCAACCGCAAATACGGGATCGAGGAGCTGCTCCAGGCCTGCGCCGATTATCCCGGCGCCAACAACGCCCGCCGCATCACCTTCGAATATGTCATGCTCCGCGACAAGAACGACAGCGACGCCGACGCGCGCGAACTCGTCCGCCTGCTCAAGCACTATGATCTGCCCGCCAAGGTGAATTTGATCCCGTTCAACCCCTGGCCCGGCGCGCCGTACGAATGCTCGACGCCCGACCGCATCCGCGCCTTCTCGAACATCATCTTCGAGGCCGGCATCTCCGCCCCCGTCCGCACCCCGCGCGGCCGCGACATCGACGCCGCCTGCGGCCAGCTCAAGACCGCGTCCGAGAAGAAGAGCCGCGCCGATCTCGACCGGCTGGCGGAAGAAAAACAGGCCGCGCTCGGCTAGGCTGTAACCATTTCCCCGTCCGGACCGTATCTGCGATATGATCGACCCGATGGAAGACGAGGAAGCCCCAGAGGCGCTGGCCCCGGCCCCGGCCCAGGCGCCCCGCGCGATCTATCGCCACGCGCTGGCGACGCGGATCTGGCACTGGGTCAACGCGGTCACGATCTTCATCATGATCGGCAGCGGGCTGATGATCTTCAACGCCCATCCCAATCTCTATTGGGGGCATTATGGTGCCAATTTCGACCACGCCTGGCTGAAGCTGCCGCGCTTCCCCGGCTGGGCGACGATCCCCTCGCACTACAGCCTGGCCGGCGCGCGCCACTGGCATCTGTTCTTCGCGCTCGTGCTCGGCTTCGGGCTGCTGGCCTTCATGTTCGCCAGCCTCGTCAACCGCCATTTCCAGACCCGCCTGCGCGTCACCCGCGCGGACCTCGCGCCCGCGCATCTGCTCGCCGACCTCAAGGCGCATCTCGCGCTGCGCTTCCATGATCCCGAGAATCCGGCGGCGTTCAACATCTTCCAGAAAATCACCTATGCCGGATTGCTGTTCGGGCTGCTCCCGCTGGTGATCCTCAGCGGCCTCGCGCTGTCGCCGGGGATGGACGCGACGATCCCGTTCCTCACCGATCTGTTCGGCGGGCGGCAGTCGGCGCGGTCGGTGCATTTCATCGCGATGGCGCTGATCACCGGCTTCATCGTGATCCACCTCACCCTCGTGATCCTCGCCGGCCCGATCGAGGAGGTGCGATCGATGATCACCGGCTGGTGGCGCGTGCCCGAGGAGCCTGAGCAATGATCACCCGCCGTTCGCTTCTGATCACCGGCGGCGCCGGCCTGCTCGCGGGCTGCGACGCCATCGGCCGCAGCCCGGCGACGCAGGCGATCCTCGGCAGCGCCGACGATACCCATAAATTCCTCCAGCGCTCGCTGCGGGTCGGCCGCACCGCGCTCGCCCGCGAATTCCGCCCCGATCAGATGAGCCCACGCTTCCGCGTCAACGGCAGCGCCACCGCCAACACCCCCGAATATGCCGCGCATGCCGCGACCAATTTCTCCGACTGGCGGCTATCGGTCACCGGCCTCGTCGCCCGCCCGCTGTCGATCTCGCTCGCCCAGCTCCAGTCGATGCCGCAGCGCGCGCAGATCACTCGCCACGATTGCGTCGAGGGCTGGAGCGCGATCGGCAAGTGGCAGGGGCCGCACCTTTCGCGGATTCTCGATCTCGCGGGCCTGCGCGACACCGCCAAATACATCGTCTTCCACTGCGCCGACCGGATGGGCGGCAACACGCCCTATTACGAGTCGATCGACCTGGTCGACGCCTATCACCCCCAGACCATCCTCGCCTGGGCGATGAACGACAAGCGCCTGTCGATTGGCCACGGCGCGCCCATCCGCCTGCGCGTCGAGCGCCAGCTCGGCTACAAGCACGCCAAGTTCGTCATGGGGATCGAGGCGGTCGACAGCCTCGCCGATATCGCCGGCGGCAAGGGCGGCTATTGGGAAGATCACAGCGGCTACGAATGGTACGGCGGCATCTGACTATTCGGGATATTGCGCGTTCATCCGGCTGAGCTTGTCGCGCACCAGCTCCTCCAGCACGTCCATCTCCACGTCGGCCAGCTTCTTGATATAGAGGCAACCCTTGCCGGTCTTGTGCTTGCCCAGCGCGGCCAGTTGCGCGCTCTGATCGCCGTTACCGTCAAGGACGTAGAGCACCAGTTCGGCCTTGCGCGGGCTGAAGCCCACTCGGCACATCGTTCCCTCATGCCCGCTGTCGTATTTATAGTGATAGCTGCCGAAGCCGACGATCGACGGCCCCCACATCTTCGCTTCCTTGCCGGTGACGCGCGCCATCAGCGCCGCCACTGCCTTGCCGTCGGCGCGGCGGACGGGATCGGGCACGGCGTCGAGGAAATCCTCGACGCTGACCGCAGTGGCTTTGGTCTTGAGCTCGGCCATCGGTCGCCTCCTCCCAACACGTCCAACCTAACGCTTTCGCCATCCCGGCGAAAGCCGGGATCCAGCTGCCTTCGGCAGGAGGAGCGGTCGGAGATCGCCTGCTACGAAACATCGTCGCGTCTTTGCGTCGTTGCGCGAAATCTCTCTTCTTTTTGTTCGCGCAACGACGCGACGACGCGACGAAGAACGTAGATTTCACGCGAAGACGCGAAAGCGAAAGAAGTAAGAATAGCCGCCGCTTTCGCGGGGCTGACGGGTGGCCTAATCCCACGCCGAATGCCCGCGCTCCCGCTAACCCGCCGCTCGATCTTCGCGCAGGCATGGCCGATCATGCTCGGCCAGACGACCGTGCCTTTGGTCGGCATCGTCGATGTCGCGGTGATCGGCCGCACCGGCGATGCGGCGGCGCTGGCGGGGGTGGCGCTCGGCACCACGATCGTCAACTTCCTGTTCTGGAGCTTCGGTTTCTGCGCATGGGCATGACCGGCATGACCGCGCAGGCGCAGGGCGCGGGCGACACCGCCGAGGTGGACGCGATGCTGGTCCGCGGCATCGCGGTGGGCGCAGGCTTCGGCGCCTTGCTCCTCGCCGCGCAACTGCTGCTCATCCCCGCCGCCTTCGCACTGCTCGCGGGGGGGGGCCGATGTCGACGCTTCCGCCCAGCCCTATGTCGCCGCACGCTTCCTCGGCGCGCCGGCGAGCCTCGCGGTGTTCGCGATCAACGGCTGGCTGCTGGGGCTGGGCCGCAGCAGCACCGCGCTCGCGCTCCAGATCGTCATGAACCTCGTCAACGCCGGGCTCGATATCCTGTTCGTCTGGCATTTCCACATGGGCGCGCACGGCGTCGGCCTCGGCACGGCCTGCGCCGAATGGACCGCGCTCTTGACCGGCCTGCTGCTGGTCGCCCCGCACCTCCACGCCCTGCGCAACCGCGCCCGCCTGTTCGATCCGGCAGCGCTCAAACGCCTGTTCGCAGTCAACGCCGACATCATGGTCCGCACCGTCGCCTTGCTCCTGCTGTTCGCCTGGCTCACCAACGCCGGCGCCCGCCTCGGCACGACCGCGCTCGCCGCCAACCAGGTGCTGCTGCAGGCGGTGTCGCTCGTCGCCTTCGTCCTCGACGGCTTCGCTTTCACCGCCGAATCGCGCGTCGGCCAGGCGATCGGCGGCAAGTCGCGCGCCGATCTGGTCCGCGCGATCCGTCTGACCGCCGAATTCTGCGTCGGGGTCGCGGCGATCTCCTGCCTTTTGATCTGGTGCGCGGGCAGCGCCGGAATCGCGCTGCTCGTCACGAACCCGCAAGTGCGCGACACCGCCACCGCATTGCTCCCCTTCGTCGCGTTGCTGCCGCTGATCGGCACGCCGGCATGGCTGCTCGACGGCATCTTCATCGGCGCGACCGCGGGCAAGGCGCTGCGCAACGCCGCGATCCTCTCGACCGCGCTCTACATCGCGACCGACCTCCTGCTGCGGCCGTGGGGCGTCCACGGCCTGTGGATCGCTTTCCTGCTAAGCTACGTTTACCGCGCAAGCGCGCTCGGCGCCCATCTCCCCGGCTTGCTGCGCACGCTCGCCCCCCCTATTGGCCCCCTCGCCAAACTGGAGTCTTGAAGCATGTCCGAGAAGATCAACCGTGTCGTCCTCGCTTATTCGGGCGGTCTGGACACCAGCGTGATCCTGAAATGGCTCCAGCAGGAATATCAATGCGAGGTCGTGACCTTCACCGCCGATCTCGGCCAGGGCGAAGAGCTCGAGCCCGCGCGCAAGAAGGCCGAGATGGCGGGCGTGAAGCCCGAGCACATCTTCATCGACGATCTCAAGGAGGAGTTCGTCGGCGATTTCGTCTTCCCGATGATGCGCGCCAACGCGCTGTACGAGGGGTTGTACCTTCTCGGCACCAGCATCGCCCGCCCGCTGATCGCCAAGCGCCAGATCGAGATCGCGCGTCAGGTCAACGCCGACGCGGTCAGCCACGGCGCCACCGGCAAGGGCAACGATCAGGTCCGCTTCGAGCTCGGCTATTACGCGCTCGCCCCCGACATCAAGGTCATCGCCCCGTGGCGCGAATGGGATTTGACCAGCCGTGAGCGCCTGATCGAGTTCGCCGAGAAGCACCAGATCCCGATCACCAAGGACAAGCGCGGCGAGGCGCCCTTCTCGACCGACGCGAATATTCTCCACACCTCTTCCGAGGGTCTGGTGCTCGAGGATCCGTGGGTCGAAGTCCCCGACTATGTCTATTCGCGCACCAACAGCCCCGAGGACGCGCCCGACACGCCCGAGACGATCACCGTCGATTTCGAGCGCGGCGACGCCGTCGCGGTCAACGGCGAGGCGCTGTCGCCCGCGAACCTGCTCGCCAGGCTCAACGAGCTTGGCAAGACCCACGGTATCGGCCGCCTCGACTTGGTCGAGAACCGTTTCGTCGGGATGAAGTCGCGCGGCATGTACGAGACGCCCGGCGGCACGATCCTCTATCTCGCGCACAGGGGCATCGAGCAGATCACCCTCGACCGCGGCGCCGCGCACCTCAAGGACGAGCTCATGCCGCGCTATGCCGAGCTGATCTACAACGGCTTCTGGTTCAGCCCCGAGCGCGAGATGCTCCAGGCCGCGATCGACCACAGCCAGGAAAAGGTCTCGGGCACCGTTCGCCTCAAGCTCTACAAGGGCGCCGCCCACATCACCGGCCGCAAATCGCCGAATTCGCTCTATTCGGAGAAGGTGGTGACCTTCGAGGACGATCAGGGGGCGTATGATCAGCGCGATGCGGCGGGGTTTATCAAGCTGAACGCGCTCAGGTTGCGGCTGTTGGGGCGGCGGGATCGCTAGGGTCGGCTTGCTACCTGTCCGTAGGGAACGAAGTTACGGCGCTGCTGCTGGGACCAGGTCAGATCATACCGTCGCGCCAAATCCTGAATCTCGGTGTGAAGCGGAAACGCTTGAGAAGCGAAGGCGAGCTGCCGTTTCCAACTGAAATCGCGGCCACTGCCGTGGAGACCCGCCTCGCCATAGGAAATGATGGCGTTGACCGCTCCGCTTGCTATCTCACGCCAGATTGCCGGATCGGCGGCGAAGCGTTCGTCCTCGGCGAGTACGATCAGGCGCTGGCCCCAGCGTTCGAGATCGTCCCAACTTTGCACTCGGCCATAGCGAGCGATCGCATTTTTCGCTCCCGTCGCTTCTGTATAGCGTATTGCCGGATCGGCGGCGAAGCGCCTGTCGTCAGCGAGTATGAGCAAGCGATAGCCCCACCGCTCGAGATCATCCCATCGCTGGGCGCCACCATATTGGGCGATGGCGTTGGCTGCGCCTTTTGCTTCTTCAAGGCGGATTGCCGGATGGGCGGTGAATCGCTCATCCTCCGCGAGCGCGATCAGACGGCTTCCCCATCGTTCAACTTCGTTCCACCGCTCCACCTCTCCATAACGACCCAGGGCGTTTAACGCACCTGTGGCTTCATGAAGCCGAATCGCAGGATCGGAAGCGAAGCGTTCCTGCCCAGCGAGTGCGATCAGACGGCTGCCCCACCGTTCGAGATCGTCCCACTGGTGCGCCTCGCCATAGCTGGTGACGGCATTGTACGCGCCCATGGCGTCATAGAGCCGCATCTCCGGATCGGCAGCGAAGCGATGATCCTCAGCCAGTGCGATCAGCCGGTTGGCCCATCGTTCGAGCGATTCCCACTGCCGCGCATCGCCATAGAGGGCGATGGCATGGGCCGCGGCCATAGCTTCACGGAGCCGGATCGGCGAATCGGCAGCGAAGCGAGAGTCTTCAGCAACTGCGATCAGCCGGTTGCCCCATCGTTCGACTGCTTCCCATTGCTGCGCATTGCCATAGTGGGAGATGGCATTTGCGGCGGCCCTGGTTTCCTGAAGGCGGATCGCGGGATCAGCGGCGAAGCGGGTGTCCTCGACAAGCGCGATCAGTCTGTCGCTCCAGCGTTGAAAATCGTCCCACCGTTGTGCCCGGCCATAGTTGCTTAGAGCATTGACTGCACCGATGGCTTCACAAACCCGGATTGCCGGATCGGCGGCAAAGCGCACGTCCTCGGCAATGGATATCAATCGCTTTCCCCATCTCTCGAGCTCCCCCCACTGTAGCGCCCCGCCAAAGTGGGTAATCGCATTAACCGCGCCCCTGGCTTCCTGGCGCCGGATCGCAGGATCGAACGGACGAGTCAGGGCGATAGCGGCGAGCAAAGCGAGGCTGAGATCCGCTTTGTCGAGTGTATTCGCCTCAGCCGTGTCATCCACAAGCGACCCTGTCTGGTCAACAATGGCTTCCACACGCTCCGGATGCGCGTCATCGAACCGCGCCTGTAACTCGCGCAGCATGGCCGCTGGAACGCTGACGTCGCTTGCCCGGTCGAGATCGGGCCGGTCCCGCCAGATCGCCCCAAGACTCGCCTCCATCACCGCCGGCGCCTGCTCGATCAGCGCTTGCACGATCTCCGCGCGCCTGGGCACGTCCAGCTTCGGCAACAGCCGTAGTGCCATTTCCTGCGCCAGATCGTCGGGAACGAGCTGGGGAAGCTCGCGCTCGAGATCATCGCGGCGGACACCATCGAAGAAGCGGAGCAGCGGTCCCGGATCGAATTCGCCAAGATGTGCCCTGATACGCTCCGTAAGGACCGGCCCGATCAGCGCGGAAAAGATCAGGGGAACCGATAGCCCGGCCGGCGGGGTGGCGCTGTCGTCGGTCAATTCCGGAATCAGCAGTTCGGCCCAGCGGCGCAAGGCGTCGGAGTAGCTGGTGGCGTCGGGGATGTTGGCGAGGATGATCGCGATGCGCGGTCGGCCCGCGCTTCCCTCGACGATATGATCCGCCGCGGCGGATGATTGGCTGACCGCGAGCGCGCGAATATCCGCTTCGGACATCCGGCTGACCACGAGCGGTGGGACAATTTGCGTTTCGTCGAGCCGATGCTGCTCGGTAGCGTCCGGCAGCTTCACGTAGGGAACGATCTGATCGAGGACCAGAAGGCGCACCGGCGCGCCTGCGGTCGCGCGCGCTCCCAGCGCCAGCATCGCACCGGCGAGCTGCTTGTCCCACCGCGATCGTGCTTCGTCGATCACCAGCGCGGTCGGCCGCCGGGGGCGCCAGCCCGCCAGGCGCGCATGGTCCTCGGGATCGACGATACCGACGTCCCAGCCATCGGCCTGCGCCGCGGCCAGCCACTCGATCGCGAGGCGGGTCTTGCCGATGCCGCTTGGCCCGAGCACGGCGCGCCAACGGAACGGACCGGGCATGACGGCCCGATCGAGCATCACGCCAAGCGAGTCGAGTTCCTGCTGACGTCCCACGAACGCTGTCGGCGCATGCGCGATCAGGATCATGCTGCGCCGCCGCTGGCCTTCGAGATCGCTGAGCACGAACGGCGGAGGATCGGGAAAGATGCGATCGATCGCGCGTCTGACCGGCCCGAAGCTGACGATGCCCAGCGTCAGCGCGAACCACACCACCGGCGCGGCAATCCAATCGATCAATCGCTGAAGCACCGGCTGACCCGCAATCAGCGTGACCTCCGATCGGCCGGCGACTGCCAGCAGGAGATTCTGCACCAGATTGAAAAGCGCCGCGACCGGGTGGTAGCCGAGCAATGCGGCCGCCCCCAGCGCGGCGGCCGCCGCGCACAGGGGTGGTCCCCATAGCTTCCAGCGCGCGCGCCGGGCAAGCCACTGATCTGTCGCAGAGTCGGCCATTCGGAGCCCCCTCCGAAGTTGAACCATGAAGCAACAGGTGAGGCAAGCTCGGCTGCAGCATCGCCGCCGCGGTCGCGATCAGTCTAGCGCCGCGGCTGATCCAGCAGCCCGATGAAGAACGCAGTCACCACCATCTGCAGCCCGACGCAGCCGAGCAGCATCGACGGGATGGTCAGCCGCATCAGCGCCGCCGGGTCCAGATCGCCGAAGCCGCTGCCTGCCCAGATCGCGGTCGCGGTCACCGCGCCGCCGATTCCGCCCGCGAGCATCAGTCCGCCGAGGATGCACGCGCGCTCGACCGAAAACCAGTTGCGCACGCGCCGCATCAGCCCGCTCTCGGGCCACATGCCGGCGATCGTGCCGTATCGCCGCGCCATCACGCTGAGGCCGATCAGCTGCGATCCCATCAGCACCGCCATCGCCGCGAAGATCATCGTGTGGACGCCGAGCTCGACCCCGCCGACGCGCACGTCGCCGCCGATCAGCCCGAGCACGCCCGCCAGCCCCGCCAGCGTCAGCGCGACGCCGGGATAGAGGAACAGGAACTTCGGCGCGAAGATCAGCAGGAAGCGCAAATGCCGCCAGCCATCGCGCCAGGTGCGCAGATGCGGTGGGCGGCTGCGCCCGTCGGGCTGCAGCGTCGTCGGCACTTCGCGGATGTCGAGCTTCTCGATCGCGGCCTTGACCACCATCTCGCTGGCGAATTCCATCCCCGGCGTGGTCAGTCCCAGTTCGCGGATGCTCTCGCGGTTGAATGCGCGCAGCCCGCAGTGGAAGTCGCCGACCGGGATTTTGAAGAACATCTGGCCCAGAAAGCTCAGCACCGGATTGCCCAGATAGCGGTGCAGCGGCGGCATCGCCCCCGGCGCGATCCCGCCCATGAAGCGATTGCCCATCACCAGATCGGCGCCTTCGCGAAGCTGCGCGACGAACGGCATCAGCCCGCCGAAATCATAGCTGTCGTCGGCATCTCCCATCGCGACATATTTGCCCCTGGCGGCGTCGATCCCGCCGAGCAATGCCGCGCCGTAGCCCTTGGCCGGAACATGGACGATCCGCGCGCCCATCGCATTGGCGATCTGCTGCGATCCGTCGGTCGAGCCATTGTCGGCGACGATCACCTCGCCACGGACGCCATGCTCGGCCAGGAAAGCCAGCGATTTCTTGATGCACACCGCCAGCGTCTCGGCCTCGTTGAGGCAGGGCATGACGATCGACAATTCGATCCCCGCGTCGCGCGCCTGCGGCGTGCGGGGGGAGGCGGGAAAGGTCTTGAGCGCGCGGGCAGCGGACATGGGGACTCCTTGGATCGCGCCCATCTGGCGCCCGCACCCCGAAATTTTGGTTAACGCTTTCAAGCAAATCTTAATCGGCAGGGGCGATTGATGGGGGATGACCGCCGCCACCCTCGCCGCGCCGCGCACCCCCGCGACCCTAAGGGTGCCACCGCGCGTGCTGCTCGCAGTGGCGATCGCGGCGATCCTGACGCTGGCGTGGAGCTTCAAGGACTGGAGCAACCTCGCGCTTCTGCGCCTCCCCGACAACGACGACATGGCCCGCCTCGCGCAGGTTCGCGACTGGCTGAACGGTCAGGCGTTCAACGATCTCATGCAGCACCGCCTCGGCCCGCCCGGCGGCGCATCGATGCACTGGTCGCGCATCGCCGATGCCGGCCCCGCATTGCTGATCCTGCTGTTCAAGCCCTTCCTCGGCACCAACGGCGCCGAGATCGCGATGGCGGTCACCTATCCGGCCTTGCTGTTCCTCGCCTATCTGCTGCTCGTCGCGCGCATCGCCACGCGGCTCGGCGGCGAGCGGGCAGGGACCCCGGCCTTGCTGCTCGCCGCGCTCGCCTTCCCGACGATCAGCCTGTTCATCCCCGGCCGCATCGATCACCACGCGCTCCAGATCGTGCTGACGTTGCTGCTGGTCGACGCGATCGTCGCCCCGCCCAGCCTCCGGCGCGGCATAACCGCCGGTATCGCCGCCGCGCTAAGCCTCGCCATCGGCCTCGAAGCCGCCCCCGAGATCCTCGCCGCCATGGCCGCGACGGGCCTCGCCTGGCTTACCGGCACCCGCGACGACGACCGGCGCGCTCTGGGCTTCGCCGCGGCGCTCGGCGGCGTCACGCTTGCACTGCTCACCTTTGCCCACCCGCAGGTCTGGCCCGAGCAGTGGTGCGACGGCTTCACCCCCGCCTCGACCCGCGCCACGCTGACGCTCGCCGCCGCCTGGGCCCTGATGGGCGCCTCGGGCCGCATCGCGGCCAACTGGAAACCCCGCCTCGCCATCGCCGCGCTGCTCGGCGCGGGCTCGACCGCCATCGCCTGGCAGACCTCCAGCGTCTGCCTCGCCGGCCCCTATGGCGCGCTCGATCCGTTCCTCCAGCACGTATGGATGCGCAACGTCAGCGAAGCCCGCAGCCTGTTCGCGGGGCAGGACACCATCGGTACCAGCCTTGCCTATGGCGGCCTCGTCCTGCTCGGCGCGACGCTGGCGCTGACCCGCATCAAGGACCGCAACTGGTGGGCCTTCGCCATTTTCCTCGCGCTCTCCGCCATCGCCGCGATCGCCGCGATCCGCGTGACCTATATCCTCGCCGGCATCGCGGTGATCCCCTTCGCCGCCGCGCTCGCCCGCGATGCCGCGCTCGGCAAACGCCTCGCGTACTGGGTCCTGGGCGCCGGCATCACCTGGAACCTCGCCGCCACCAATCTCGACGCCGCCTTCGCCAGGCCATTGGTCGCCGCCAAGGCCGTCCAGCAGCAATGCACCGCCGCCGAGCCGCTCCGCGCCGTCGCCGCTCAGCCCAAGGGCACGATCATCGCCCCCCTCGATCTCGGCGCCTATCTCACCGGCATGACCCCCCACCACGTCGTCGCCGCGGTCTATCATCGCAACAACAGCGGGAACCTCGCCATGTACCAATTCTTCCTGTCCCACGCCGAACGTTCCGAAGCGCTCGCCCACCAATGGGGCGTGGACTATGTCGCGATCTGCGACGACAATCTCCACGAGGACGGCCTCGCGCCCTATCGCGCGGGCAGCCTTGCCGAGGCGCTCCAGACCGGCCGGCCGCCCGTCTGGCTCAAGCCGATCCCGACCGGCGGCGCGATCCGGCTCTACCGAGTCCAATAACCTCCGCTTGCGGGGACATTCCCGCGACCCTAGAACACCCGCATGGACAGGGGCGAAGCGCTGCATTGGTGGCAGACACGGTGGTTCGTGCTCGCGATGGTCGTGCTCGCGACCGTGCCGCTATTGTGGCCCGATATCCCCCCGCTCGTCGACCTCCCCGGCCATATGGGGCGCTACCGCGTCCAGCTTACCCACGGCACCGTTCCCTGGCTGCAGGACTGGTATAATTTCCAGTGGAGCCTGATCGGCAATCTCGGCGTCGATCTGCTCATCATCCCGCTTTCGAAGCTCTTCGGGCTCGAGCTCGCGGTCAAACTGATCGTCGTCACCATCCCCGCGATGACCGTCGCCGGGCTCCTGTGGATCGCCCGCGAGGTCCATGGCCGCATCCCCGCCACCGCCTTGTTCGCGCTGCCTTTGGCCTACAGCTTCCCCTTCCACTTCGGCTTCGTCAATTTCGCGCTGTCGATGGCGTTCGCCCTGCTCGCGTTCGGCCTGTGGCTCCGCCTCGCCCGCCTCGGCAAGCTCCGCCTGCGCGCGATCCTGTTCGTGCCGATCTCGATCGCGATCTGGGTCACGCACGCCTTTGGCTGGGGCACGCTCGGCGTGCTCGCCTTCTCGGCCGAGCTGATCCGCCAGCACGATATGCGCCGCGTGCCCGGCAAGCCCTGGGACAGGCACGTGCTCGCCAGCTGGGGCATTTCGTGGGTCTGGGCCGGGGTCCACTGCCTCGTCCTCGCCCCACCGGCGATCCTGATGCTGGCGTGGCGCAGCGGCGCCGATCCGCATGCCCAGACCGGCGACTGGTTCAACTGGCGCGCCAAGATCTTGTGGGTGACGCAGGTGTTCCGCGATCGCTGGCAATTGTTCGACATCGCCAGCGTCGGCGTGCTGTTCCTGCTGGTGTTCAAGGCGGTGCGCGATCCGAATATCCAATATTCGCGCAACCTCGGCCTCTCGGCGCTGTTCCTGCTCGCGGTGTTCCTGATCCTGCCGCGCATCGTGTTCGGATCGGCCTATGCCGATATGCGGCTGGTGCCCTTCATGATCGCCATCGCCATCGTCGCGATCCGGCCCAAGCCCGGCCTGTCGATCCGTGGCACCGCCACCGTCGCGGCATTGGGCCTCGCCTTCTTCGTCGCCCGCATCGGCGCCACCACCTGGAGCTACGCGCTCTACGATGCTTCCTACGACAAGGAATTGAAGGCGCTCGATCATCTGCCCGAGGGCGCCCGCCTCGTCAGCTTCGTCGGCGAGACCTGCTATAACGAATGGACGATGACGCGTCTCCAGCACGTCCCCGCGCTCGCGCTGGAGCGCAAGCTCGCCTACACCAACGATCAATGGTCGATGGCCGGCGGCCAGTTGCTGACGGTCCGCTATCGCGCCGCGCAGCGCTTTGCCCACGATCCCTCCCAGATCGTCACCGACGTGCAATGCCCGCGCGAATGGTGGCGCCCGATCGCGCGCAGCCTCGTCACCTTCCCGCGCGACGCGTTCGACTATGTCTGGGTGATCCGCCCGCCGCATTACGATCCGCGGCTCGAGCAGGGGCTGGTCCCGGTGTGGCGCGACGGCACCAGCGTGCTGTTCAAGGTCGATCACGACGTGCCACCCGCGCTGCCGACCCCGAAGGATCTTCCGGTCCCCAAGCCCGAATCCACCTTCATGCTCGGCGACGGCCGTCAGATCACCAACAGCATGTCGCCGCAGTAACCCTTACTTTCCCTCTCCCTGTGGGAGTTCCGGGTCGGCCATGCCCCCGGCATGACCTAAACAGCGCGGGGCGCTGTCTACCCGGAACTGGTTGCGCAGACTTGGGTCTGCTTCTTCAGCAGGCCCTTAGTCGGAGCTGGGTGAGGGTTTCCCGCTCTCGATAGGGTGATCCCCTCACCCAGCTACGACTAAGCTCCGCTACGCTCCACGAAGTCTTCGCAACCCTCTCCCGACGGGAGAGGGGAAAAGGTCTACGTCTCCCGCCGGAACGGCATCATTTCCCCCAGAAACGCCTGCTCGTGCGCCACCGCTGCGCGCTCGCGCTCCAGAAACGCCGCCACCGCCTCGCGGAAGCCCGCATCCGGGATGTAATGCGCCGACCAGGTCGTCACCGGCGCATAGCCGCGCGCGAGCTTATGCTCCCCCTGCGCCCCCGCCTCGACCCGCGCGAGGCCCCGCGCGATCGCCGCATCGATCGCCTGATAATAGCAAAGCTCGAAATGGAGGAACGGCACCTCCTCCGCCGCGCCCCAATAGCGCCCGTAGAGCGCATCGCTCCCGATCAGATTGAGCGCACCCGCGATCGGCACCCCGTCGCGCTCGGCGAGGATCAGCAGCACCTTGTCCCCCATCGCGGCCCCCAGCATCGAGAAGAAGTCGCGCGTCAGATAGGGCCGCCCCCACTTCCGGCTGCCGGTGTCCTGATAGAAATGCCAGAACGCATCCCAATGCCCCTCGCCGATCTCCGCGCCGGTCAGATGCCGCACGCTCAGCCCCGCCAAAGCCGCCGCCCGCTCGCGCCGGATCGCCTTGCGCTTGCGGCTGGATAAAGCGCCAAGGAAATCCTCGAAGCTGGCATAGCCGGCATTCGCCCAGTGAAACTGCGTGCCCGAACGCACCAGCCACCCCGCCGCCTCGAACCACGGCAGCTCCGCTTCGTCGAGAAAAGTCACATGCGCCGAGGAAAGCCGGTTCGCATCGGTAACCGCTTCGATCCCAGCGATCAGCGCGAGCGCTAAAGTCCCCCTCCCGCTTGCGGGAGGGGTTAGGGGAGGGGCCGTCCGCGCTCCCCCGTCCGCAATGTCTGGCCGAAGCAGCAACCGCGGCCCGGGCACCGGCGTAAACGGCACCGCGACCTGTATCTTGGGATAATATCGCCCGCCCGCCTGCGCCCATGCATCGGCCCAGCCATGATCGAACACATACTCCCCCTGGCTATGCGACTTCGCATAGGCCGGCGCGATGGCGGCGGGCTTCCCGTCGGCGCCATCGATCACGATCGGCAGCGGCTGCCACCCCGTAGCAGCGGTCGCCGATCCGGACTGCTCGAGGATCGAGAGGAAGGCGTGGGAGACAAAGGGATTGCCGGCGCCCGCGCAGGCGTCCCACTCGGCGGCGGGGATCGAGGCTACGCCATCGGCGATACGGGCGGTGATGGGGGCGGGGGGCACGTGTCGGAGATAGGGATACCCGGCGGGATACGGCAATAGCCGACGGGCCACGCACGTTATATGCTCGCCGGATGCCCGCCGTCCCATCGCCCTGGCGCCCCGAATTCCTCGCGGCCCTCCGCCTGCTAGCCAAGCTCAGCGAAGCAATGGCGGCGCGCGGACTGCCGCGGCCGGTGCTGGTCGGCGGCGGCGCGGTCGAATTCTATTCGGGCAGCGCGCTGATGACCGGCGATATCGACGTCACCTCGCCGGTCCAGAGCGAATTGGAGGAGGAGGTGCAGTTGCTTGGCTTCTTCCGGCCATCCGGTGCCGGCAAGTTGCTGGGCGAGTGGGTTCACCCCGATCTCGCGCTCGGGTTTCAAGTCGTGGGCAGCGCGCCGATGGGGGGGAACCGCGGATCCGTCCCGCATCCGTCTGATTGAGCCTAGCGGGGATCAGGGCAGTTTTCGGATACTTTCGATCGAGGACATGATCGCCGACCGCATAGGCCAGCATGCCAGCGGGTCGGCGCCCGACATGCTCGAACAAGCGCAACTACTGCTCGAGCTTTATCCAAACCTTGATCTAACCTATCTAGAGCAGCGTATCCGCACCGAAACGGCAGGCGATTATGGCGTCGACGACATCCAGGGCTGAAGAAGGCGAGCCGATCGACATGGTCGAGTTCGGCCGCGATCTGATGCGCCGCCGCGCCGACTATGAAGCGCGCAATGGCTGCCCCGTGCCCGCGCCGCGCAACGACGGCTCGCGCCGTACGCCCGAGAAGCGCGCCCTCCTAGCCGAAGTGGACAAGCTCGCCGCCGCCAAGGGCTTTCGCTGGTAGCGCGATTTTTCCGCTGTCCTACAGGCCTTGGCCTATGCGAGATTCCCGAATCGTTCTTTGAAATCGTCGATCCGCATCCACACGCCGCGCGACCCGTTCGCGCGAACGAAGCCGCATAAACTTCACACGCGTTTTTTCTTCCCACTTGCGCGATGTTCGTAAAGTTTGCGCCATCGCTCACGCGCATAATCGAACAGCCACGCGCAACGTTCGTTCACGAAGTGCGGGAAAGTGCGAAGCCAAGGCCACTCAGCCCTCCGCTTTCTCCCACCCCGTCACCCGCACCTCGCGCTGCGGGAAGGGAATTTCGATCCCCGCTTCCTTGAACAGCAGCCACAGCCGGTTGAGCACGTCGCTGCGCACATTGCCGACGCCGCCTTCGGGATCGTTGATCCACACCAGCACTTCATGCTCGACGCCATTGTCGCCGAACGCGGTGAGCCACACGTTGGGCGGCGGGGTCTCCAGCACCCGCGGGCTCTCCGCCGCGGCGCGCAGCATCAGCGCCTGGGCGAGCTTCAGGTCGCAGGCGTAGGCGACCCGCACCGGGATCCGCACCCGCACGTTGCGATCGGTGAACGACCAATTCTCCACCTCCTGCGTCATCAAATTCTCGTTCGGGATCAGATGCTCCTTGCCCTCGCGGGTGATCACGCTGACCGCGCGCACCCCGATCCGGTTCACCCAGCCGAAGCTGTCGCCCACCACGATCACGTCGCCCGGCTTGATCGACCGGTCCATCAGCAGGATGATCCCGGCGATCAGATTGCCGATCGTCTTCTGCAGGCCAAAGCCGACCGCGAGGCCGAAGGCGCCGCTGAACACCGCGAAGGCGGTCAGATCGATCCCCAGCACGTCGATGCCCACGAAGAAGGCGACGATCACCACCGCGATGCCGGCGAGCTTCTGGACGAGCAGTTTCTGGGTGGGGTCGAAGCCGTGGGCGCGCTGGACGGTGTGGCCGACCACGCGATTGACCAGCCGCACCGCGGCGAACAGCAGGACGCAGGTCACCACCACCGTGATCACCGAAAGCAGGCTCACCCGCCCCGATCCGAACGCGACCCCGACGCGGTCGAGCGTATCGGTGATCGCCGCCAGCCCGCCCAGCGCCCGGCTGAGAATCGCGGTGAACGCCAGCCCCGCCATCGTCCACGCCGCCCAGCGCGGCAGGCTGAGTCCGCGCAGCACCGCGACGGTCAGCATCGCCACCGCCGCGCCCTCGGCCAGCCCGATGCCGAAGGCGGCAAGGTTGCGCCACGGCCATGCCACCGCGAGGATCGCGAGCAGCACCGCCGCGGTGCCGTGCCGCGCGATCGCGCACATCCGCGACGCCAGCCCTTCGGGGCTGCCGCCGAACTGCTTGCTCCACAGATCGGCGAGCCAAATGCCCAAAGTCCGCCCGGCATACCAGCCGATCGCCAGCGCGAGCATGACAAGGGCCAGGGCCATGCTGGCGGTCAGCAGGTCGCCGTCGCTTGGCAGGGGGATGCCCTGCCCCGCGAGCCACCGGCTGACCGGGATCATGCCGTGGCCGCCGCGCGGAACCGGTCGAGCCCCGCCTCGAGGTCGGCGATCAGGTCGCCGGGATCCTCCAGCCCGATCTGGAGCCGCACCACCGGCCCCTCGGCCTGCCATACGGTCGCGGTCCGGTGCCGCTGCGGATCGACCGGCAGCGCCAGGCTCTCATAGCCGCCCCAGGAGTAGCCGATGCCGAACAGCTCGAGCCCGTCGATCAGCGCCGATCGCGCCGCATCGGTCCCGCCGTTCAGGACGAAGGAGAACAGGCCGGTCCCGCCCTTGAAGTCGCGGACGAAGTGTTCATGCCCCGGGCAATCGGGCAGCGCAGGATGCAGCACCCGCGCCACCTCGGGCCGCGCCTTGAGCCAGTGGGCGACGGTGAGCGCGCTTGCCTCATGCCGGTCGAGCCGCACCGCCATGGTCCGTAAGCCGCGCGCGGCGAGATAGGCGTCGTCGGGGCTGACGCACTGCCCGAGCTGGAAGCTGGTATCGCGCAGCGCCTGCCAGTGCGACGGCGCCGCGGTCACCGATCCGATCATCACGTCCGAATGGCCGACGATGTACTTGGTGCAGGCAAGGATCGACAGGTCGATCCCCAATGCGATGGCGGGCAGCCGCAGCGGGGTCGCCCATGTGTTGTCGAGCAGGGTGGTCAGCCCGCGTGCCTTCGCGACGCCGAGGATGGCGGGCAGGTCCTGCACCTCGAAGCTCAGGCTGCCAGGGCTTTCGAGCAGTACCGCCTTGGTGTTCGGCGCGATCAGACCGACGATTCCCGCGCCGATCAGCGGATCGTAGAAGCGCGTCGCTACTCCGAATTTGGCCAGCAGCCCGGTCGCCAGCGAACGCGTCGGGTCATAGCTGCTGTCGGGGAGCAAAAGCTCATCACCCGGCCCCAGCACCGAGAGCAATGCCGCCGCGATCGCCGCGACGCCGGACGGATAGAGGAAGGTCGCCTCGGCCCCCGGCTCGAGCTCGGTCAGCGCCTCGGCCAGCGACCATTGTGTCGGGGTGCCGCGGCGGCCGTAGAACAGCCGGTGATGCGTATCGCGCCCGCCCGCCGCGCGCAGCTCGGCAACGCTGTCGTAGAGGATGGTCGAGGCGCGCCACACCGGCGGGTTGACGATCCCCTGCGTCCATTCGTCGCGCCGCCCGGCGGTGACGACTTTGGTTGCGTCATCCTTGCTCATGCGCCGGTTGCCTTCGGCGTGGTGGGATCGCCGCCCCATTCGGCCCAGCTGCCGTCGTAGAGCGCGGCGGTTTGCCCGAGCAGATGCGCGGCGAACACCACCACTGCGGCAGTGATCCCCGATCCGCAGGTCGCGACGATCGGCCGTTCGATCTCGATCCCCTCGCTCTCGAACACGGCGCGGAGCGCGCCGTCGCGCTTCCATGTCCCGTCGGGGTGAAAGAAGTCGGCATAGGGCAGGTTGCGCGCGCCGGGGATATGGCCGGGCACCACGCCCGGGCGCGGTTCGGGCGCCAGTCCGGCGAAGCGCGCGGGGCCGCGCGCGTCGACGATCTGGCCGGTAGTGGCGCGCATGTCGTCGAGCGTCACCACGCCCTCGGCGGCATGCCGCACGGTGAAGTGCCGGTGACGCGCATCGTCGGCACCGCGCGCGATCGGCCTGCCCTCCGCCTTCCACTTGGCGAGGCCTCCGTCGAGAATCGCCACGTCGGGCGTGCCGAACGCCTGAATCATCCACCATGTCCGCGCCGCGGTGTGCAGCGGGCTGTCGTCGTAGATCACGATGCGGGTGCCATCGCCCAGCCCCAGCGCCTGCATCCGGCTGGCGAGCTGTTCGGACGAGGGCAGCATCGATGGCAGCCTGCTGCGGATATCGGCAAAGGCGTCGAGGTTCAGGAACACCGCGCCGGGAATGTGCCCGGCCTTGAACTCCGCCGCGGCGTCGCGCTTGTGCTCCGGCAGGAACCAGCTCGCGTCCACCACGCGCAGGTCGCTCGCGCCCAACTGGGCGGCCAGCCATTCGGTGCTTACCAATGAATCCATCGCCGCAGCCTAGATGGATGCAAAGCCGGCATCAAACGCTTACATGGCGGGGATGGAACCCATGCATCTCGGCCAGCAATCGGCGCTCCCCGCTTCTCCTGAAGAAGCCGTGCTCGATTACGTCCCCAATCCGCGGCCGGGCTCGCGCTACATGATCCGCTTCGCCGCGCCCGAATTCACCTCGCTCTGCCCGATCACCGGCCAGCCCGATTTCGCGCATCTGGTGATCGACTATGTGCCCGGCGCGACCATCGTCGAATCCAAGTCGCTCAAGCTGTTCCTTGGCGCGTTCCGCAATCACGGCGCCTTCCACGAAGAGTGCACCGTCGGCATCGGCGAGCGGCTGTTCGCCGAAATGCAGCCCGAATGGCTCCGGATCGGAGGCTATTGGTATCCGCGCGGCGGCATTCCGATCGACGTATTCTGGCAATCTGGCGAGGCTCCGGCAGGAGTCTGGGTGCCGCCGCAGGACATTCCGGGATACCGCGGGCGCGGTTGAACGCCAGATTAACAGCATTCACCGCAAGTGCGTTGTTGCATTGCAGCATGAACGCAACCATATTGCCATTTACGAGTTTGGAAGAACTGGCAACGGGCTGAAATGGCCCGGCTTAATCCAGATTAGTAGAAGGGACTGCGATGGCGCCGTTCAAGAATGTTCCGGAACTCCGGCATCTCGCCCTGATCGGGAATTTTCTGCCGCGTAAATGTGGGCTTGCGACCTTTACCACCGATACCTTCAACGCGCTCAAGGCGCGCTTTCCGGAGATGCGGGTCGACGTCTATGCGATGGACGACCACCCCGGCCGCTACGCCTATCCCCCCGAAGTGACCCGCGCGATTCCGCAGGACGATCGCACTGCCTATCTCGATGCTGCACGTGCGATAGAAGCCAGCGGCGCGCAGGCGCTGTGGATCCAGCACGAATACGGAATTTACGGCGGCCCCGCCGGCGAATTGCTGATCGCATTGATCGACCGACTGTCGATCCCGGTGATCGCCACCCTCCACACCGTGCTCGAAAAGCCGAGCGCCGATGAGCGCCGGGTGATGGAGGCGCTGCTGCGCCGCTCGGCCAAGGTGATCGTGATGGCCGAGAAGGGCCGCGAAATCCTCAAGCGCGTCCACGGGCTCGACGACCGCAAGGTGGCGATGATCCCGCACGGCGTTCCCGATCGCGAATTGCTCGATCCCGACAGCCTCAAGCCGCGGTTCGGCTGGGAAGGCCGCGACGTCATCCTGACCTTCGGCCTGCTCGCCCCCAACAAGGGCATCGAGACGATGATTGCGGCGATGCCGGCGATCGTCGCGGCGCGCCCGGAGGCGCTGTACGTGGTGCTGGGCGCCACCCATCCGAACCTCGTCGCGCACGAAGGCGAAGCGTATCGCGACCGGCTGATCGCCCAGGCCGCCGAGCGCGGCGTCGCCGATCATGTCCGTTTCGTCGACGCCTTCGTCGAGCATGACGAATTGCTCGAATATCTCCAGGCGTCGGACGTTTATGCGACGCCGTACAGCAATCCGGCGCAGATCACGTCGGGGACGCTTTCTTACGCGGTCGGCGTCGGCAAGCCGGTGGTCTCCACCCCCTATGTCCACGCGGTCGAGATTCTCGCCGATGGGCATGGCGTGCTCGTCGACTTCGGCGACAGCGAGGCTTTTGCGCGCGAGATCACCAAATTGCTGACCGACAAGGCGGCGCGCGAAGCGCTGTCGAAGCGGGCCTATGCGCGCGGCCGGACGATGGTCTGGCAGCAGCTTGCCGAGACCACCACGGCGCTGATCGAATCGAGCTTGCGCGGCAAGCCGCACCGCTTCGTGAAGGCGGTAAGCGAGCTGACTGCGCTGGCGCCCGATCTCGCCGCGGTCGAGCGGATGAGCGATGCCACCGGCATGCTCCAGCATTCGATCTTCTCGATCCCCGATCGCCGCCACGGGTATTGCATCGACGACAATGCCCGCGCCCTGATCCTGATGTGCAAGCTCGACGACGTCGACGCCGGGCTGCGCGACAAATGGACGACGATCTATTCGAGCTTCGTCCAGCACGCGTGGAACCCCGACCGGCGGCGCTTCCGCAACTTCATGAATTTCGACCGGACCTGGTGCGAGGATGTCGGCTCCGAGGATTCGAACGGCCGCGCGATCTGGGCGCTCGGCGTGGCCGCGCGCGACGCCAAGGCGCTCAAGCACCGCGACTGGGCCTCGAGTCTGTTCGATGCGACGGCTTCGCTCTCGCTCGAGCTCGGCTCGCCACGCGCGCATGCCTTCGCGATGCTTGGCGCCGCGGCGATGCTGGAGGCGCATCCGGGCCACGCCTTGTCGCGCGAGATCCTCACCCGCTTCGGCGACGAGCTTATCGCACTGCTCGACAGCGCGCGGCGGCCCGAATGGGAATGGTTCGAAATCGTGCTGGCGTACGACAATGCCCGGCTGCCCGAGGCGCTGTTGCGCGCGGGCAAGGCGCTCGGCCGCGACGATTTCGTCCGCGTGGGCCTAGAGACGCTCGACTGGATTACCGGGCGCCAGACTTCGCCCGAGGGACGCTTCCGCGCGGTGGGCACCGAAAGCTTCGGGCGCGAATATGCCGAGCCGCTCAAGTTCGACCAGCAGCCGCTGGAGGCGCAGGCGACGATCGATGCGTGCGTGGCGGCCTATGAGGTCACGTCCGACGCGCGCTGGACCGAGGAAGCAATGCGCGCCTACCGCTGGTATCTTGGCGCCAACGATCTCGAATTGCCGCTGGCGACCGCGCAGGACGGCGGCTGTTTCGACGGGCTGATGCCCACCGGGCTCAACCGGAATCAAGGCGCCGAGTCGATATTGGCACTGCAATTGGCGAGCTGCGCCATTTCGGCCCTTTCAAAACCTGCGGAAAACGTGGCAGGACCGGCTTTGGCCGTCGCGTAGAAAGCCCTACGCGCCGGCTTTTGCTTGTTGGGGGGCGAATGCTGGAACTGTTCAACCATGCACTGCGGCTGAAGGCGGACCCTTCGCGCGTGGTGGTGCGTCCCTTCCATATCGGCTGGCAGCCGAGCGGCGTCGGGCCAAGCCGCACCGAGCGGCTGGTCCGCGAAGTGCTCGAAATGTCGCCGGGGGAGGCGCGGACCCAGCTCGAGATCGTGCTCAAGGATTTCGAAGCGCGCCACTGGCAGACGCGGCGCGTGTTCATGACGCGCTACGACGAGATCGAAGCGCAATTGAAGCTCGACGGCAGCGAGATCGGCGACGAGAAGCGCCAATTGATCGGCGCCTATTTCTGCCACGAATACAGCTATGCCGCCGCCGCGCTGATGAACCCCAGCGCGGTGCCGCATTACGATCAGTCGGGCATGCCCAAGGGCTCGCTGCGCATCCTGATGAGCCTGCGTGCGGTCGGCGAAGGCCATATCTCCTCGGTCGCCTTCCGCGAAGGGATCATCACCGACCGCAACGACCTGACGCTCGCGCCCGATCCGCCCTTCGCCACCGCCGCCGACGCGCGCGAGGCCGACGAGGACGAGATGCCCGAGGGGCCGGTCACCGTCTATCGCCACCGCGATTCGACGCTGTCGGGCACGGTCATCTTCCCGATCACGCGGGCGCAATCGAACGGGCTGGAAGATCTGCGCATCTGCCACTTCCACCATGACGACGGCAGCCCCGAATGGATCGGCACCTACACCGCCTATAACGGCTCGCAGATCCAGTCCGAACTGATGCGGACCAGCGACTGGCGTTCGATCGACCTGGTGCCGATGACCGGCGATGCCGCGCGCAACAAGGGCATGGCGCTGTTCCCGCGCAAGATCGGCGGCAAGTATATGATGGTCGGGCGGCAGGATGGGGAGAACATCTTCCTGCATTCGTCGGACACGCTCACCCATTGGGAGGGCGGCGAGAAATTGCTGGTCCCGCACTATCCGTGGGAGCTGGTGCAGATGGGCAATTGCGGCCCGCCGATCGAGCTGGACGAGGGCTGGCTTTTGCTTACCCACGGGGTGGGTGCGATGCGCAAATATTCGATCGGCGCGGCGCTGCTCGACAAGAACGATCCGTCGAAGGTCATCGGCCGGACGCGCGAGCCGATCCTGGCGGCGGCGGACCAGGACCGCGAGGGCTATGTCCCCAACGTGGTCTATACCTGTGGCGCGATCCGGCACGGCGAAGGCCTGTTCATCCCGTACGGGGTCGCCGACAGCTCGGTCGCGTTTGCCTTCGTGCCGATCAAGTCGCTGCTCGACCAGATGTGAGCTTCGCGCGCTTCCGGCGCAACGGAAGTTGACACGAACTTGACACTGGTCCGCATGTTCGCGTGGGGATCGACACGGTCAAAGAGCGGCCGCCGGGCGGCAGCGCGTTAATCTCAGCAGGCGAAATCCAACATTTCAAGCATCTAGCGCAGCTGCTTGATCGTATAGCGATAGAGCAAAGCGGCGAGCGCGACGAACAGCAAGGTGCCGCCGATCAGCGCGGGCTGGGCAAATCCCTCGCCCACCACCGCCAGCGGCGAATCGGTGCCTGCGCCGGCGACGATGCCCGCGAAAGCGACGCCCCACAGGCTCTCGCCGACGATCATGCCGGTCGCGGTCAGCACGCCCATCCGCCGCGCCAGTTCGGGGTTGGCGGTGCGGTCCGACCAGCGATCGTAGAAATAGCCGACCACCGATCCGATCGTCACCGGCAGGATCACCGCCATCGGCAGATAGATGCCGATGCCGATCGCCAGCGGCGGCAGGCGGAGCAGCTTCAACTTGCCCATGATCTCGTCGAGCAGGATGAAGCCGACGCCGGCGGCCGCGCCCCAGGCGAGCATCGGCCAGTTGAGCCCGCCGCCGAGCACGCCCTTGGCCAGCGCCGAGATCAGCCCGGCTTGCGGCGCCGATAAAGCGTTCGGCCCCGCGCCGGGCATGCCGACAAAGCCGAAGCCGATGTACAGCACGTTGAGCACCGGCGGGATGATCAGCGCCCCGAACACCACGCCGATTACCAAAGCGACCTGCTGCTTCCACGGCGTCGCGCCGACCAATTGGCCGGTCTTGAGATCCTGGAGATTGTCGTTGGAAATGGTGGCGACGCCGAAGACGATGCCGGTGACGATCAGCGCATAGGCGATCAGCGCCTGGATCGTGTCGGGCGAGGAATCGCGGCCGAACAGGCCGACCAGCATGAACGAAGCGGCGAGCACCGACAGGATGCCGATCGCCGAGACGGGCGAGTTGGACGCGCCGATCAGCCCGGCCATATAGCCGCACACCGCAGCGATCATCAGCCCGATGACGATGACGAAGACTAGCGCCCCGGCGATCAGCAGCATCGCCGATCCTTCCAGCGGCCCGCCCGCGATCACGCTCCACAACAGATACGCGATCGGCACCAATGTCGCGAGCGAGCCGCCGACGACCAGCCCGATCGGCAGGTCGCGCTCCTCCAGCGCCAGCACTTCGCCGCCGTGGCGCCGCGCGCTCGCGGCGAAGGCCGAGCGGATACCGCCAATCACCGGCCCGGCGATCTTGATCAACGTCCACACCGCGGCGACGCCGATCACGCCCGCGCCGAAGAAGCGGACGTCGGCGCGGAACACGGTGTTGGCGACGGTCTCCGCCTCGCCGGCAAGTCCGGCGGTGAGGTAGGGCAGCAATATCCACCAGCCGACGACCAGCCCGACCAGCTGGGCGAGACCGACCGACAGGCCGACGAGATGGCCGACGCCGAACAATGCGAAGGATAGCCCGCCCGAGATGCCGGTCGCGCCGGTGCCCGCGCGGAACCACACCGAGGCTTCGGCGACCGCGAGCTTCATCTGGGTGAGGATCGCGAAGCCCGCCGAGGCGAGGCTGTTCCAGATCAATATCCACAGGCCCCGCGTGCTTTCCTCGGCGCCGGTGCGCGATCCCGATCCGACCTGGAGCACTTCGGCGGCGGCGCGGCCTTCGGGATAGGGAAGATCGGTGTCGATCACGAGCGCGCGGCGCAGCGGCACCGAGAACATCACCCCGAGGATGCCGCCGAGCATCGTGATCGCCGCAGTCGTCACATAGGGAAAGCCGTGCCACCAGCCGATGATCACCAGCCCCGGCAGCACGAAGATGATCGCCGCGAGCGTGCCCGCCGCCGAGGCGATCGTCTGGACGATGTTGTTCTCGAGGATCGTCGCATTGCTGAACATGCGCAGGATTGCCATCGATATCACCGCGGCCGGGATCGAGGTGGCGAAGGTCAGCCCGACCTTGAGCCCGAGATAGACGTTGGCCGCGGTGAACAGCAGCGTGATCACCCCGCCGAGCAGGATGCCGCGGATGGTGAGCTCGGCGAGCGGGCGGGCAGGGGCGGTGGCCATTCAGCGAACTCCGGTCTGTATCGCGCCAGTGACATTCGGGTATCTGGATACCCAAAGATTACGAAGCTCGCGCTTGTGATATATAAGCTTTTCGCGGCGCGAGGCGGTACGTTTGTGACGCTTGGTCATGCGGGCATGGTGGCAGGGCACACCCGTGTAGGACAGCGTTTTCTGATTAAGGTCGCCCGTATCGCGACCTTCTATTTCTCCCCTCCCTGGAAGGGAGGGAACGCGCCTCACATTGCTGGTCCCCGGTTGTGCGCGCGGCCAACCGCGCTAGGCTAATGGCATGACATCCCCAGATTTGACCCGCAAGGCCCAGCGCGCTGCCCGTATCCTGCTGGCCCTCGGGCTGGTGCTGCTCGGCGCGTGGATCGCGGGGCATTTCGTCGCGGCGCTGTTGTGGGCGGTGATCCTCGCGGTGGCGGTGGACCCTTTGCACGTGTGGCTTCGGGTACGGCTCAAAGGGACGCACCGGATCGTGATTCCGCTGGGGATCACCTTGGTGGCGGCGCTGGCGGTGCTGGCGCCGCTGGCGTTCGGGATCGCGCAGGCGGCGCGCGAGGCGCATGACGTGGCGGCGTGGGTCGCGGCGGCGCAGGCCAATGGCGTGCCGGTGCCCGAATGGGTGGCGCGGCTGCCGGTCGGCGCCGAGGCGGTGCGGGGCTGGTGGCAGGTGCATCTCGCCACGCCCGAGGGCGCGAGCGCGCAGTTCGCGGTGCTGCGCGAGGGCAAGTGGCTGAGCGAATCGCGGACGATCGGTACCAGCATCGTCCACCGCGGGGTGATCTTCGGCTTCACCTTGCTGACCCTGTTCTTCGTGCTGCGCGACCGCGATTCGCTGATCGCGCAGGCGAGGGCAGCGGCGGACAAGGCCTTCGGCGCGAGCGGCGAGCGGATCGGCGAGCAGGCGCTGCGTTCGGTGCGCGGGACGATCGACGGGCTGGTGCTGGTGGGGCTGGGCGTCGGCGCGATCATGGCGATCGCCTATCTGGTGCTCGGGGTGCCGCATCCGTTGCTGCTGGGTGCGCTGACCGCGATTGCGGCGATGATCCCGTTTGGCGCGCCATTGCTGTTCGGGCTGGCGGCTTTGCTGTTGCTGCTCGGCGGATCGGTGGGCGGCGCGGTGGCGGTGGTGGTGATCGGCACATTGGTGATGTTCGTCGCGGACCATTTCATCCGGCCCGCGCTGATCGGCGGGGCGACGCGGCTGCCGTTCCTGTGGGTGCTGATCGGGATTTTGGGCGGAGTCGAGACGCTGGGGCTGCTCGGGCTGTTTATCGGGCCGGCGGCGATGGCGGTGCTGGTGATGCTGTGGCGGGAGTATCTGGACGGGCCGGCCGATATTTAGCTCCTGGCGGCCTGCAAAGCGCGATTTTCTGCGCTTCGGTGCTCACGTGCCGAAAGCACGCTGCGCTCCGATGCTCGAAAGATCCCGCTTTTCGGCTCGCCATGAGCCAAATCTCGACCAGCCCGTGCGTCGCCCTGCCTGGCGCGAAAACTACCGCCCCTTGAACAATCCCCCCAGCACGCCGCGGACGAGGCCGCCGACCAGCGAGCCCGCGACGCCGCCGGACTTGCCGAACACCGCTTTCGACACTTCGTTCGCCACTGCGCGGCCCGCGGCTGAGGTAGCGGAGCGGGTCGCGCCGGTGATGGCGCGGTTCCAAGGATTATTGGCAGCTTCGCGTTCGGCGGCGCGCTGGGCCTGGGCGTCGAGGCGGGCCTGGCGGTCGGCGTCGCGTTGCCGGGCAAGGGCGGCGCGTTCGGCTTCCTTGGCGAGGCGCGCCTCTTCCTTCTGCCTGGCGGCGGCGGCTTTCTCGGCTTCGCTGGTCGCGGCTTTTTCGGCGGCGGCGGCGGCGGCTTCCTGGCCCTTGATCGCCAGCAGTTCCTCGGCGGATTCGCGGTCGATCAGCGTGTCGTATTTGCTGCCGACGGCGTCGTACTGGATCAGCGCCCCGCGCTCCTGCGGGGTGACCGGGCCGACGCGCGAGCGCGGCGGCTTGATCAGCGTGCGCTCGACCGGCGAGGGCGCGCCGTCGTCCTGGAGCAGCGACACCAACGCCTCGCCGACCTTGAGTTCGGTGATAACGGTCGCGACATCGACGCCGGGATTGGCGCGGAAAGTGGTGGCGGCGGCCTTGACCGCGGCCTGGTCGCGCGGGGTGAAGGCGCGCAGCGCGTGCTGGACGCGGTTGCCGAGCTGGCCGGCGACGGTGTCGGGAATATCGATCGGGTTCTGGGTGACGAAATAGATGCCGACGCCCTTCGAGCGGATCAGGCGGACGACTTGCTCAATCTTGCCGAGCAGCGCCTTGGGGGTATCGTCGAACAGGAGGTGGGCTTCGTCGAAGAAGAAGACGAGCACCGGCTTGTCGGGGTCGCCGACTTCGGGGAGATGCTCGAACAAGGCGCTCATCAGCCAGAGCAGGAAGGTTGCGTAGAGCTTGGGGCTGGCCATGAGCTTGTCGGCGGCGAGGATGTTGACGAAGCCGCGGCCCTTGTCGTCCAGCCCCATGAAGTCCGCCATGCCGAGCGCGGGTTCGCCGAAGAAATGCTCGCCGCCCTGGCTGCGGAGCTGGAGCAGCGCGCGCTGGATGGTGCCGACCGATTGCTTCGAGACGTTGCCGTAGACGCTGGTCAGCTCGTCCGCCCGCTCGGCGCAGTGGGCGAGCATCGACTGGAGATCGTCCAGGTCGAGCAATAGCAGCCCATCACTGTCGGCGACGGTGAAGGCGATGGTGAGCACGCCTTCCTGGACTTCGTTGAGGTCCATCAGCCGCGAGAGCAGGAGCGGTCCCATCTCGCTGACGGTGGTGCGGATGGGGTGGCCCTGCGCGCCGTAGAGGTCCCAGAATTGCACCGGCGTGTCGGCGTAGGACCAGTCGGTATAGCCGATCTCAGCGGCGCGGGCTGCGAAGGTTTCGTGCATCTTGGCGGTGGGGGCGCCGGCCATGGCGAGGCCCGAGAGATCGCCTTTCACGTCGGCCACGAAGCAGGGGACGCCGGCCTGGGACAGGCTCTCGATCATGCCCTGGATGGTGACGGTCTTGCCGGTGCCGGTGGCGCCCGCGATCAGCCCGTGGCGGTTGGCGCGGCGCAGGACCAGCTCCTGCCTTTTGCCGCCGCCGGTTCCTACGAAGATGCTCGTCTCGCCCGCCATCGCTTACGCTCCTGTGTGGAGCCTAAGCGATAGCCGGGACGATAGGAGATCAGCCAGTGATTTCGACCGGGATGAAGGTGCCGAAGTCGCGGCGCTGGACGTAGAGGAGGACCTGCGCGCGGCCCGCCGTCTTGGACGCGGTGACGATCTTGGCGATATCGGCGCCGCTGGCGACGGGGGTGCGGTTGACCGAGACGATGACGTCGCCGCGGCGCAGGCCCTTGCCGGCGGCGTCGCTCGACGGATCGACCGTGACGATCACCGCGCCCTGCGACTTGGGATCGACGCCGATGTTCTGCGCGATCTGCGGGGTCAGCGGCGTGACCGCGACGCCGAGCGAGGCGGCGGCGAGCGCTTCGGGCGCCGTGCCGCTTTCGTCGTTGGGATCGAAGCCCTTGCCGCTGGCGTTGGCGGCGAGCACCTCTTCGGAGGGGCGCGTGCCGACGGTCACGGTCACGGTCTGGCGCTTGCCGTCGCGGACCAGTTCGAGCGGAACCCTGGTTCCCGGCTTCAGGTTGGCGACCAGATAGCTGAGCGTCTGATCGGGGTTCACCTCGCTGGCGCCGACCTTGACGATGACGTCGCCCTGCTTGATGCCCGCCTTGTCGGCGGCCTCGCCGGGCTCGACGCGCGAGATCAAAGTGCCGCGGTCCTTGGGGATGCCCAGCGCGTCGGCGATGTCGCCGGTGACGTCCTGCATCACCACGCCGAGATAGCCGCGCTTGATCGCCACGCCGGTCATCAGCGTGTCGATCACCGGCTTGGCCTCTTCCGCCGGAATGGCGAAGCCGATGCCGACATTGGCGCCGGTGGGCGAGAGGATCTGCGAATTGATGCCGATGACGTTGCCCGCCAGATCGAACATCGGGCCGCCCGAATTGCCGCGGTTGATCGAGGCGTCCGTCTGGATGAAGCGGTCGTAGGCGCCGCCCTGTCCGGTGACGCGGTGCACCGCCGAGATGATGCCCGCGGTGACCGAGCCGCCGAGGCCGAACGGATTGCCGATCGCGACCACCCAGTCGCCGACGCGCGACTTGGCCGAATCGCCGAACCGCACGAACGGCAGGTTGACGCCTTCGATCTTGAGCACGGCGAGATCGGACTGCGGATCGCGGCCGATCAATTTGGCCTTATATTCGCGGCGGTCGGAGAGGATGACGGTGATCGTCTCGACCACCGCGCCCTTGGCGCCGGCCGAGATGACGTGGTTGTTGGTGACGACATAGCCGTCGGCCGAGATGATGAAGCCCGAGCCGAGCGATTCGGCCTGGCGCGTCACCGGCTGGCCGCCCCCGCCCTGCTGGGGAACGAGCCCCTCGAACGGCGTGCCCGCGAACGGATTGGAATTCACCGTCACGCGCTGCGTGGTCGAGATGTTGACCACCGCCGGCTGGAGCTTGGCGACCATATCGGCGAAGCTCATCGGCGCGCCGGCCTTGGGCGCGGCGGCGTCGATCGCGCCCGGCTCGTTCTGCGCGGTCTGCGCGCCGGCGGGCTGGTTGAGCGTCATGGTCGCGGCGGTGCCGCCGAGCAGGAGAGCGGTGGCTAAAGCGTAAGCGTAACGCACGGGAAAATTCCTCTTCAACGGCTGGATCGCGTTCCGGGGCGATTTCTTGCGCGCGAATCCTGAACGGCGATTGAATATGAACGAACGTGCAGCATCATCGTTGCCCGACGAACTGCCTCAGATAGCTGTTCTGCGGGGAGAGGATGATCGAGGTATTCCCCTTGTCCGTCGCAGTGCTGAGGAAGGTGTTCCGGTACGACTGCATCGCGCGGTAGAAATCGTAGAATTGCGCGTCCTTGTTGAAGGCCTCGGCATAGATTTGCGCGGCCTGCGCCTGGGCGGTGGCGCGTATGATCTGCGCTTCCTTGAGGCCCTGGGCGCGAATCGTGGCGGCTTCCTGCAGGCGCGCGGTCTTCATGCGCTCATAGGCACTATCGAGCGGCGAGCCGGTCGGCAGATCGGCGTGCTTGATCCGCACGTCGACGATCTCGACGCCGTACTGGTTGGCGAACTTCTGCAGATTGGCCTGGATATTATCCATCACCTGCCCGCGCTCGGGGCTGAGCAAGGCGGCGAAGTCGCGCTTGCCGAGCTCGTTGCGCAGCGCCGAGCTGAACAAGGGCTGGAGCTTGGTCGTGACCTGTGCCTCCGAGCCCGCAGAGATCACCATCTTGAGCGGATCGGTGATGCGGAAGCGGGCATAGGCATCGACTTCGAGCCGCAGCTGATCGGTGGAGAGCACCGGCTGGTTGGGCAGATCGATGTCGAGCACGCGCTTGTCGACCCAGACGACCTTGTCGAAGAAGGGCACGACCAGGACGACGCCGGCGCCGGTGCGCCCGAACTGCTCCTTGCGCTGATAGGCGTTGATGGTGGCGCGCGGCGCGTTGAGCCACAGGATCACGGCCTGCTTGGTCTCCGGCACGATCTTCACCGAGCTGAACAGCAGGATCAGCGCGAGCAGAACGAATCCGCCGATCGCGATCGGACCACGGTACCAGGCGGCGTTCATCGGTTGCCTTTCGAAGGTGCCTGCACCTTGATGTCGGGGTCCTCGGCCTTGCGCGTCATGCCGGGCAGCGGGAGATAGGTCGAAACGCCCGGCGCCTCGACGATGGTCTTGTCGGTGCGCGAAAGCACCGACTCCATCGTCTCGTAATACATGCGGCGGCGGGTGACCTCCGGGGCGAGCTTATATTGCTCGTAGATCTTGTCGAACTCCGCGGCTTCGCCCTGCGCCTGTGCGAGCACTTGCTGGGCATAGGCGTTGGCGTTGTTCTTGGCGGCCTGCGCATTCTGCTGCGCGGCGGTGACCTGCTTGAATTCCTCGTCCACTGCCTGCGGCGCCGCGGCTTTCTGGATCGACACGCTCTGGATCACGATCCCCGAATTATATTCGTCGAGGATGGTTTGCATCATCACCTGGACCTGCGCTTCGATGCGCGCGCGGCCCGAGGTGATCACGTCGTTGAGCGACGCGGTGGCGACGACCGAACGCATCGCCGTCTCCGCCGTGGCGCGCACCGTCTCGGGCGGCTTGGCGATCTGGAAGACGTAATCGGCGGGATCGCGGACGTTCCACTGCACGAGATAGGCAAGATCGACGATGTTCTGATCGCCGGTGATCATCAGATTCTCGCCGCCATTCTCCGGAAATTTCTCGTCGCGGATCGCCTGCACATCGACGACCTGGACACGCGAGAGCGGCGCGGGGAGGGTGAAGCGAAGGCCGGGCTCGAGCGTGCCCGAATAGCGGCCGAGCGTCATCACCACGGCGCGCTGCTGCGGGCCGATCGAATGAGTCGCGGTAAAGACGACCCACAGCAAGAGGATTCCGGCGCCAATCAGCAGCCACAGGCGCGGGCCGCCGAGATTTGGCATGCCGCCAAGACCGGCGCCCCCGCCGCCGCCGCCGCCGCTCCGGACGCGCTTGAACAGATCCTCGACCGGATTGCCGCCGCCGCGCGGGCGCTTGCCGTCGGGCGGGAACGACCAGGGGTTACGCGGGCCGCCGCCGTCGCCGCTGCCCCCGCCATTGCCGTCGCCGCCGGAGCCGGGCTTGCCGCCGCCCCAGGGGCTTTTGGGAGGATCGCTCTTGTAAATGCCGGCCCATGACGGCCAGCCAAATCGTATTGCCATACTGCCTTTATAGGGGTGGCCGCGCGGATTTACAGTGGCAGCTATCAAATGTGTCCTTATGTGACGCGCAATGACTGACAGAGCCGCAATCGAAGCCGTACTGGGACCTATCGCCGCGGGACGCGCGACCGTGCGCTTCGAGAGCAAGCGGGCGAGCATCGTGCTCGACGTGACCGGCCTCGCGACCGATGCGCAGGCCGAGATGGAAGCCGATGTGAAGGCGGCCACCGCGGCGCTGGCGGGCGTGGACGAGGTTCGCGTGCTGCTGACCAGCGAGCGCAAGGTCCGGCGGATGATCGCGGTGGCGAGCGGCAAGGGCGGGGTCGGCAAGTCCACCATCGCGGTCAATCTGGCGATCGCGCTGGCGCGGATGGGGCGCAAGGTCGGGATGGTCGATGCCGACATCTACGGCCCGTCGCAGACCAAGCTGATGGACGTCGAGGGAATTCGCCCGAAGCACAAGGACGAGAAGCTTATCCCGGTGGAGACGCGGTTCGGGGTGCCGTTACTGTCGATGGGCGGGCTGGTCGCCGAGGGGCAGGCGATCGCGTGGCGCGGGCCGATGGCGGGGAGCGCGCTGGGGCAATTGGTCGACGCCGAATGGGGCGACAAGGATCTGCTGGTGCTCGATCTGCCGCCGGGCACGGGCGACGTCCAGCTGACGATGGTGCAGAAGCACAAGCCGGCGGGCGCGGTGATCGTATCGACCCCGCAGGACCTCGCGCTGATCGACGCGCGGCGCGCGATCGACCTGTTCCAGCGGATGGGCGTGCCGGTGATCGGGCTCATCGAGAATATGGCGGGATACGCCTGCCCGCATTGCGGCGAGGTTTCGGACCCGTTCGGGCGCGGCGGCGCCGAGGCGGCGGCGGAGACGCTGGGGCTGCCGTTCCTCGGGCGGGTGCCGCTCGAGATGGCGATCCGAGCGGCCTCCGACGCGGGCGAACCGCCTGCCGCCGGGAACGGGCCGGCCGCCGAATTGTTTGCGGATCTGGCCGCGAAAGTGGACGGCTGGCTCAAGACCGGAGGCTGATATGCCGCTAACCCGCGACGAGGACATTAAGGCGCTGCTGGAGGAAACCAGGGTCATCGCGATGATCGGGGCTTCCGACCGGCCCGACCGGCCGAGCTATGGCGTGATGGCGTATCTCCAGAGCCGCGGATACCGGGTGATCCCGGTCAACCCGCAGATCACCGGCGAGCATATCCACGGCGAATATGTGTTTCGCGAGCTGAGCCAGATTGGCGAGAAGATCGACCTGGTCGATATCTTCCGCCGGCCGATCGCGGCGGGCGAGGCGGTGGACGAAGCGATTGCGGCGGGCGCCAGGGCGGTGTGGTTGCAGATCGGGGTGATCAACGAAGAGGCCGCCGCGCGGGCCGAGGCGGCGGGTCTGAAGGTGGTGATGGACCGCTGCCCCAAGATCGACATTCCGCGGCTTGGGGTGGCGAGGGTCGGCTAATTCCCGTTCGCCCTGAGCTTGTCGAAGGGCATCTAGCCGCGAGCGATTCGCCAAGAGGAAAGCAGCCCTTCGACAAGCTCAGGGCGAACGGAAGGGAGGGTCGACGATCCGAATCTTTATTTCGGCAAATCCGTCAACACTCCCAGCAGCCGGTCCACGTCGATCGCGTCATGGTACAGCCCGATGCCGATCCGCAGCACGTCGCCGCGGACGTCGGTGATCACGCCTTCCTCGACCAGCCATTGCTTCCAGCGTTGCGCCGAGGGGTGGCGATAGGCGAGGAAGCGCGCCTGGGCGCCGTTGCCGGGGGGGTTGAGCAGCTCGGCTTCGGCCAGCGGGGTGGCGGGGATGCCGGCGAGCAGGCGGTCGCGCATCGTCGCGACATGGGCGCTAATCTTTGCGGTGGTCAGGCCCTCTTCCGCCAGCATGTCGCGCACCGCGACGAAGCGGTAGAGACCGGTGGCGTCGAAGGTCGCGCCCATGAAGCGGCGTGCATCGGGGAGGTAGCCGCAGACACCAGGAGGAAGTTGAAGATCCTGGAATTCGGCGAACCAGCCGGTGACTTCGGGGCGCGGGCCATAGCCGTGGGGCGCGTGCATCATGCCGACGCCCTCGCCCGACATCGCATATTTATAGCCGCCGGTGAGGTAGAAGACCTTGTCGTGCACCGCCGAGAGATCGGTCTCGACCGCCATGAAGCCGTGATAGCCGTCTACCACGACCCACGGGCCCTCGGGCTTCGCGAGCGCGGCGAGTTCATCGAGGCGGTCGAACGGCTTGCCGCTGCCGAACATCAATTGGCTGACGAAGATCAGGTCGTAGTTGCCGGTCGCGGCCCGATCGACGAGGCGCTGCGAGAAATCCGCGCCGTCCACCGCGACCTTGTCGAGCGTGATGGTGCCGCCCTCCAGCCAGCGTTCGGACTGGCGGCGGAAGCTGTGGAACTCGCCGTCGGTGGCGAGGATGCGGACGGGCTTGCGCGGGAAGGCCGAGACGAGGCGGACGAGCAATTCGTGGGTGTTGGGCGCGAACACCATTGTCGAGGGATCGGGCAGGCCGAGCTCGATCGCGACATGCTGTTGCCCGGCCGGGTAGATTTCGCCGAGGACGCGGTCCCATTTGAGGTCGGCGAGGCGGACCGAATCCTCCCATGCGGCGAGATGGCCGACGAACGACGCGTCGGGCCAGAGATGGTGGCTGTGCGCGGCGAAGTGGAGCCGGTCGGGCGCTGCGGCGATCGCGCGCTGGAAGAGGCGTTTGTAGCTGGTCACGTATTGCTCCGCTAAAGCCGGGTTGCGTTGCTTCAATCCATCCCCTTCCGTTCGCTCAGCCCGAACGGGAGGAGTCAAAGTTGCGTACGTAACGTCCAGAGTTCGGGAAAGGCGCGTTTGGACAATGTCGATTCGAGATAGGGCACACCCGCGGTGCCGCCGGTGCCGCGCTTGCCGCCGATGATGCGGCTGACGGTCAGGACATGCTTGTGGCGCCAGGTGGCGAGGGCGTCGTCCACGTCGACCAATTTCTCGGCGAGCTGGTAGAGCTCCCAATAGCGGTCGGTGTCGCGATAGACTTCGGCCCAGGCGTCTTCGACCTGCTGGTCGTGCTGATAGGGCTGGCCCCATTCGCGTTCGGGCATCGCGGCAAGCACCCCCGCGCGGAAGAGCGCGGCATTGGCCTCGTCCCACAGGCTGGGCAGTGCGGCGTATTGGGTGGTGAGCGGGCCGGGGACGCCGCCGCCGCGCAGCCCGAGCAGGACTTCGACCGCGCGGAACTGGTCCGACTGGAAGCCCGAGCTGGAGCCGAGCACGCCGCGGAACAGGGTGTAATCGGTGGGCGTCATCGTCGCGAGCACATCCCAGCTCAGTGTCATCACCGCCTGGATGCGGCTGATGCGCGCGAGGCTCTTATAGGCTTCGACAGGCTTGTCCGCGCGGACGAGTTTCATCGCCCAGAGGATCTCCTCGATCGCCTGCTTGAGCCAGAGTTCCTTGGTCTGGTGGATGACGATGAACAAAAGTTCGTCGTGCCGGTCCGAGATCGGGTGTTGCGCGGTGAGCAATTGATCGAGCGCGAGGTAGCGCCCGTAGGTCATCGGCGGTTCTTGGGGTTCGGTCATGATGCCGCCTCTACAGTTCCGTTGCGGTTCCCGCACGCCAAATTCGGCCTTGAGATGCGGCGCGCATCACTTTAACCTTACCCAACTATTTGAATCCGGGGGGACTTTCATGACACGATCTTTTGCTGTGCTAGCCGGCGCGTTCGCACTTGCAGCTTGCGGCGGCGGGGCAGGCGGCGGCGGAGGCACTACCGGCGGCGGCGGGACGGTCGTCACCCCGACGCCAACCCCCACGCCGACCCCAACCCCGACCCCGACTCCGACGCCCGCGCCGAGTTACCCGACCTTCGCTGAACTCACCGGCGACCAGAATTTCGCGTCGGCATGCACCGCAATCTCCCTCACCGGGGTGCCGCCGGTCGCCTCGCCCGCGACGCCGTTCGGCATGGGGCTGTCGTTCGGCTATACCGCCTCGACCCAGACCTATTCGGTGGTCGGCGACGGCCTGACGCTGAGCTTCGGCCCGGCGGATATCGATCCGGCTTCGCCCGCCGGCCTGACATTCTATCTCAAGCCCGCCCCGGCAGGCGGCGGCGTGGCGGAGCGGCTGCGGCCGCAGAGGCCGGGCGCGGGCGGCAGCCCGCTGGCCTATGCGCGGGTGATGGGCGTCATCGCCAATTCGCCGAGCGGGCCGCGCAACTATACCTGCGTGATCGGCGTGCCGACCCTGGTCACCGACAGACCGTCCGCCTCGGTAGTCACCTATTCCAAGACCGCATTCGGCGGGACGGTCTATCGCCTCCCGCGCAGCGGCGGCGCCATGACCACGTTGAGCCTCGGCAAGACCATCGTCACGATCTCGGTAGATTTGACGACGGCCAAGGTCACGACCACGCTTCACTTGATTGCCACGCCGCTGCCGAGCGGTTCCGGCGACGACATCGACCTGGGCACGGTCACCGGCGTGGCCGACATCGATACGGCGACCGGCGGCTATTACGGCACAACGTGGAGCGGCCCGGCGGACACGGCCTTCGTCTTCCCGCAGTTCGGCGGGCGCTTCTTCGGGCCGCAGGGGATCGAAACCGGCTATGCGCTGACGTTGGTGCTGGACCAGCCCGACGCGCGCCTGACGATCACCGGGTCGGTGTTCGGCATCCGCTGACGCGGGCGCTCAGTCCCGCAGCAATTCGTTGATCCCGGTCTTGCTGCGGGTCTGGGCGTCCACCGTCTTGACGATCACGGCGCAATAGAGCGCGGGCTTGCCATCGCCGCCGCCGATGCTGCCCGGCACGACGACCGAATAGGGCGGGACCGCGCCGATATGGACCTGACCCGTGGCGCGGTCGATGATCTTGGTCGAGGCGCCGAGATAGACGCCCATCGACAGCACCGCGCCTTCGCCGACACGCACGCCCTCGGCCACCTCGGCGCGGGCGCCGATGAAGGCGCCGTCGCCGATGATCACCGGATCGGCCTGGAGCGGCTCGAGCACGCCGCCGATCCCGGCGCCGCCAGACAAGTGCACGTTCCTGCCGATCTGCGCGCAGCTGCCGACCGTGGCCCAGGCATCGACCATCGATCCTTCGCCGACATAGGCGCCGATGTTGACGAAGCTCGGCATCAGCACCGCGCCCCTGGAGATATGCGCGCCCTGGCGGACGATGCTGCCGGGGACGGCGCGGAAGCCGGCGGCGCGGAAGCGCTCGGCGTCCCAGCCTTCGAACTTCGAGGGGACCTTGTCGAACCAATTGGTGTTGCCGGGGCCGCCGATCAGTTCGTTATCGTTGAGGCGGAAGGAGAGCAGAACGGCCTTCTTGAGCCACTGGTTGACCTTCCAGCCCTCTCCGTCGGGCTCGGCGACGCGGGCCTGGCCGCTGTCGAGCAGGGCCAGCGCCTGCATTACCGCATCGCGGACTTCGCCCTGCGTGGCGGTGCCGAGATCGGCGCGGGCTTCCCAGGCGGCATCGATAGTCGTTTCGAGAGTCACGCGTCATTCTCCAGCATGTCGAGCAGCCAATGGCCGATGTCGTGGGTGGTATAGTCGATGAAGCCGCGCTCGCTATCGTTCGGCGGTTGCTCCGAACCATTGTCGATCCAGACAGTGGTCATGCCGATCGCGTGCGCGGGCCCGAGGTTGCGCGCCATATCGTCGGCGAACAGGGATTCCGCGGGATCGATGCCATAGGCTTCGCACAGGCCCTGATAGGCCCGCGCGTGCGGCTTAGGATGATAAGCGGTAGCGTGGATATCGTGGATCGCCTCGAAGCTCTCGCCCAGCCCGAGCCGGCCCAGCACGCGCTCGGCATAAGGCGTGTCGGCATTGGTGAAGATCAGCTTGCGGCCGGGCAGGCGGGCGAGCGCGGCGGCGAGCGACGGGTTGTGCGTCAGCACGCTCAAGTCGACGTCGTGGACATCGTCGAGATAATGGCGCGGATCGACCTGGTGCTCGGCCATCAGCCCGGCGAGGGTGGTGCCGTGATTGTGGAAATAGACCTTCTGGACGCGGTGCGCCTCGGCCGGGTCGACGTTCAGCAGGCGGGCGACGTAGCTGCCGATGCGGGCATCGACTTCGGCAAAGAGGTTGGCGCCGGCGGGATAGAGCGTATTATCCAGGTCGAAGATCCAGTTTCTTATTTTGTTCAGATCATCGCGCATGGTTGGGCCAGTAGGCGGTGGTGGCGGGGCTCGCAAGGCGGCACTGGTGTGGTGAATTAAGCTACGGTAAAGGCTGGAAAACTTAACTGCGTATCGGCGCAACCTTTGGGGCAACGGGAACATGCGGGTGGCAATCGCGTCGCGGCTGAAACAATCCGTGGGCCTGGGCGGGCTCCTGTTGCTCGCGGCGTGTGCCGGAGGCGGTGGCGGTGGCGGCGGGGTCGGCACCGCGCCCGCGCCCACCCCGGCACCCGATCCTACGCCGACTCCGGTGCCGGCGCCCACACCGACTCCCACGCCCACGCCCACGGGGAACGACAATAACGAGTATCGCTCGACCATCGGCGCGGTATCGATGAATGCGCTGACCGCCTACGATCACGGCGCGACCGGCACGGCGATCAAGGTCGGGATCATCGACAGCGGCATCGACCTGCAAAGCAGCGAGTTCGGCGATTGCACCGGCGGAGTTGGCACGGGCACGTGCCGGATCACCGCGGCGTCGCGCGACAGTGCGGGCAATGCGACGATCGACGACGAGGGCGGGCACGGCACCGCGGTGGCCTTCACCATCGCCGGGCGGCGCAACGGCACGGGCACCCACGGCGTGGCGTTCAACGCGCAACTGATCGTGCTGCGCGCCGACGAGCCGGGAAGCTGCGCGACCGAAGACCCGGGCGACGACGAAAGCGGCTGCAACTTCGACGACAACGCCATCGCCACCGCGCTCAACACCGCGCGGACCAATGGCGCGAAGGTGGTCAACATCTCGCTCGGCGGATCGGCGCCCAACGGCACGCTGACCAGCGCGATCAACCAGGCCACCACGGCGGGGTTGATCCTGGTGATCTCGGCAGGCAATGACGGCCGCGAGCCCGAGGGCGCGAACCCCGATCCGTTCGCGGCGGTGGCGACCAACACCGGCGTGTCGCACGGGCTGGTGATTATCGCCGGCTCGGTCGGCACGAGCAACCTGATCTCGGACTTTTCGAACCGCGCGGGGACGGGCAAGAACTTCTATCTCGCGGCGGTCGGCGAGCAAGTGCGCGCCCCCGACCAGAGCGACACGCCATTCCTGTGGTCGGGCACGTCCTTCTCCGCGCCGCAGATCACCGGGGCGATCGCGCTGATCGCCCAGGCCTTTCCGACGATGACCGCGACCCAGATCGTCGAACTGCTCTACGCCACCGCGCGCGATGCCGGCGATCCCGGCATCGACGACATTTATGGCCGCGGCATCCTCGATCTGACGCGGGCGTTCCAACCGGTCGGCTCGATGTCGCTGGCGGGATCGGGCGCGGCGGCTTCGACCTCGGTCAACGCCACGCTGTCGGCGCCGATGGGCGACGCGCGGCAGGGGCCGCTCGGGGCGGTGGTGCTCGACGGTTTTCGCCGCGCCTTCCAAATGGACCTGGCCGAGACGATCGGCCGCGACGGGCCGGCGCGGCAATTGCCGGGGCTGATGGCGTCGCGCCAGCGCAGCTTCGCGGTGGGCGTGAAGGACATGCGCGTGGCGGTGACCCTAGTGCCGGGGCGCGGCTCGATCGCGGTCGAGCGGCTGGGGCTGAGCCAAGGCGATGCGCGCCAGGCGCAGATGCTGGCGGCGTCGGTGATCGGCCGGCTGGGCGGCAGGGCCCAGTTCGCGATCGGCGCATCGGAGAGCGGCAACGCGCTGACCGCGCAGCTGGCGGGGCGCGACGATCCGGCCTTCCTGGTGGCGCGCGATCCGAGCAACAGCTCGGGGTTCGACGTCGATGTCGGGGCTTCGGTGGCGGTGCGGCAGAAATTGGGCGCGTGGGGCGTGACGCTGGCGCAGGAATATGGCGACGTGCTGACGCAGCGCGATACCAGTTTGTTCGCGCTCAAGTTCAAGCCGGAGCGGTTCGGGTACAGCCGGGCGACATTGGGGCTGGACCGCGCGTTCGGGGGGCTGCGCGCCGGGGTATCGGCGACGCGGCTGGCAGAGGAGAATTCGGTGCTGGGCGCGCGCTTTGCCGGGGCGCTGGGGGCGGCGCGGGCGGACAGCCTGTTCGTCGATCTGGGCGCGCGCTACGATTTCGGCGGCGGCTGGACGCTGGGCGGATCCTTGCGGCAAGGCTGGACGCAGGCGCATCTGCGCGGCGGGGTCGCGGGATCGGGACTGATCCGCACCGAAGGCTTTGCGGCGGATTTCGGCAAGGCCGGCGTGCTCTGGCGCGGGGACCGGATCGGGTTCCGCCTTGCCCAGCCGTTGCGGGTGTCGCGGGGCGGGATTTCGTATCTGCTGCCAGGGCTGTGGGACTATGGGACCGCGAGCGTGACGCAGTGGCATGCGGCGCGGCTCAACCTGGCGCCAGAGGGGCGCGAGCTGGATTTTGAGTTCAGCTACGTGCGGCCGTTCCTTGGCGGGGACATTGGCGCGAATATGTTCGTGCGGCGCGATCCGGGGAATTTCGCGATGTTGCGCGACGATCGCGGCGTGGCAGTTCGGGTGCGCTTCGGGTTCTGACCGCTTCTTCCAACGCGCCAAACCGTGATACGGGACGCGCATAACGCGCGACTCTGAGATGGAGTCCCGCATGATGGGAGCGGGCCTTGGCGGTGAAACGATCCTTGTGCATTTGGGCCGCGCTGCTCGCTGTGCCGGCAGCGCAAGCGCAGACCAGTCCCGAAGACAAGACGCCCGTCACCGTAACCGGGCAGCGGATGCCAACGGCGGAGGCGCCGCGTTCGGCGACGTGCGAGGCGCTGGCGCGCGATCCGTTCTTCCGCGCGCAACTGGCGGCGGGCGGGGGCGAGCCGCTGATGGGGCCGCGCTACTATCTGCCCACGCGGATGCCGCGGAATCCGGATTACAGCGCCCCGCCCAAGGTGCCGGCGGGATCGCCGCTGCCCGAGTTGCCCAAATCGCGGTTCGGGCAGCGCAATCTGGTGACGAACGGCGGATCGCAGACCGCCGATCCGGGCGATTTCGGCGGAATGTCGGTCTCGGACGCGGGCGACGCCGCTTCGCTCAGCGAGCAGGGCAGCATCGAGAATGCGGTGCTGAATTGCCGCAACGGCTATAGCCGCGGCCTCGACAGCGGCAATGTCAGCGCGGGCGGCTTTCCCGCCGCGAGCAGCGCGCGCGCCGAGATGGGGCCGATGAGCATGGACCCGGCGGTGCGGATGGCGTCGGCCAATGGCCGCTTCGTGCAGGCGCGCGCGTTCATCGTCAGCCGCGACCGGACGCTGCCCCAGGCCTTCGCCTTGTTCGATCAGGGGCGGTATGCCGAGGCGTTGGGCTGGTTTCGCAAGGCGGCGGCCAAGCTGCCGATGCGCGATGGCGGGGACGAGGCGGCGCTGTTCGTCGGCAAGCTCTATCTGCAAGGACTGGGCGCGCAGTCGGACCCGGCCGAGGGGGTGCGCTGGCTGAAGAAAGTCGCGAGCGCGCCGTTCAATCCGACCAGCGAATTGCCGGTGTTCGATCCGCGCCAGCCCGAGCGGAATACCGCGATCGGCGAGGCGGCGGTGATCCTCGCCAACCTCTATCGCCGGGGGTTCGGCGGGATTCCCAGCGATATGGAGGAGGCGCGCAAATGGTATGCGCGAGCCGGGGCGGTCGGGCACGTGCCGGCGACCAAGATGCTGGGCGATCTCTATTATGAGGGGTTGGGGGCGCCGCGCGACGTGAAGAAGGCGGCGGGATTGTACCGGCAGGCGGCGACGCTCGGCTATCCGGCGGCGGGGTTCGCGCTGGCCGAAATACTGGCGGGCGGCGAGGACGGGGTAGCGCAGGATCGCAAGGAGGCGCTCCGCTGGTATGTCGCCGCGGCGCGCTATGGCCATGCCGGCGCGCTCTATGCGCTGGGCCGGGCCTATGATCTGGGCGAGGGTGTCGGCGCCGACCAGCAGCTGGCGATCGGCTATTACAAGGCGGCGGCGCTGAACGGCAGCGCGGCGGCGATGACCGCGATGGGGACCTATTTCTACGAGGGGAAACTGGTGCCGAAGGATCTGGCGGTGGCGCGGCAATGGTTCGAGGCGGGGGCGAGCGGGGGCGATGCCGATGGCATGGTCAATCTGGCGGCGATGCTGGTGCAGGGCGACGGCGGGGCGAAGGATGTGGTCCGGGCGTGGGTTTTGCTGAAGCGAGCCGGAGCGCTCGGGCATGCTTCGGCGGCGCGGGGGGCGGTGGCGCTGGAGGGTAGGATGAGTCCGGCGGAAAAAGCGGCGGCGGAGGCGATGGCGCGGCAGTGAAGAGGATATTGGTTCACGCGGAGCGCGGGGGCGCGGAGAAGAAGGAAGATTCGTTCGCGCAGAGGCGCACAGGGCTGTTGCGCTCAGTTAGTGCCGCATCAGCGGCAGAACGTTGGGCGTCGAGGGTAAGGAAAGCCGCTTGCGCGGCAGGCTGAAATCTCTGCGCTCTCTGCGCTCTCTGCGCTCTCTGCGCCTCTGCGCGAACGAATCTTGTCTCCGCGCCTCCGCGTGAAGCCCCTAAACTTCTTCTATCTGGCGGATCGGCGCGGGCGATCCCATCTCCATGCGATGACCAAATATTCGCTGCTCGATCTCGTCCCCATCACGCAGGGCGGATCGGCCCGCCAGTCGCTTGCCAATGCCGCCGATCTGGCGGTCCACGCCGAAAGCCTGGGGTTCACGCGATACTGGGTGGCCGAGCATCATGGGATGGCGGGAATCGCCAGCGCGGCGACCGCGGTGGTGATCGCGCATGTCGGCGAGGCGACGTCGACGATCCGCGTGGGCGCGGGCGGGATCATGTTGCCCAACCATTCGCCGCTGGTGATTGCCGAGCAGTTCGGGACGCTGGATGCGCTGTTTCCGGGGCGGGTCGATCTCGGGCTGGGGCGGGCGCCGGGTTCGGACCAGCGCGTGGCGCGGGCGATCCGGAGGACGCTGGAGAGCGATGCCAATGCGTTCCCGCAGGATGTGCTCGAGCTGCAGAGCTACTTCGCCGACGACGGTAAGACCGGCATTCGCGCGACGCCGGGGGCCGGGGCGAAGGTCGATCTGTGGATTCTCGGGTCGAGCCTGTTCGGCGCGCAACTGGCGGCAGCCTTGGGGCTGCCCTACGCCTTCGCCTCGCACTTCGCGCCGGGGCTGATGGACGAAGCGGCGGAGATGTATCGGCGCAATTTCCGGCCATCTGCGGCGCTGGACAAGCCGTATCTGATGCTGGGGTATAACGTGTTCGCGGCGGAGACCAACGCGGAGGCGGAGTTGCTGGCGAGCTCGCAGCAGCAGGCGTTCGTCGCGATCCGGACAGGGGAGGGCATCCAGTTGCCGCCGCCGGTTGCCGGTTATCGCGAGTCGCTGGGGGCGCATGCGGCGATACTGGATCAGGTGTTGTCGGCTTCGGCGGTGGGGTCGGCGGAAACGGTGCGGCGGCAGATTTCGGCGTTCCTGGAGCGGACCGGGGCGGATGAGCTGATGATCGGGAGTGCGATGTTCGATCATAATGCTCGGCGGCGGAGTCTGGAGATTACGGCTGAGGTGATGCGGGGGCTTTAGATTTTCGCGCAACGACGCGACGGCGCGACGAAGAAGAAGAGATTTTTCACGCGAAGACGCGAAGACGCGAAGACGCGAAGAGGTTGGAACCCGCGCAGCGACTTCCCATTACCACGGGCGCCGGATTTTCTGCCGCTGACGCGGGGCCGGAGAAAGCCGAGAGGACTGACCTCTTCGCGTCTTTGCGTCGTTGCGAGAAACCTATCTTCTAACCCGCCGCAGGCAGCCGAAGCCGCACCAGCAACCCGCCCAGATCCTCGCTCTCCTCAAGACTGACGGTGCCGTCGTAAATCTCGGCCACGTCGCGGACGATCGCCAGGCCCAAGCCGGTGCCGGGCTTGCCGCTGTCGAGGCGGACACCACGGTCGAAGATGCGGATGCGGTCGGCTTCGGGGATGCCCAGCCCATCGTCTTCCACCATTATCTCGACGAAGCCCGACTGAAGGCCGGCGGTGACGAAGACGCTGCCGCCGCCGTATTTGGCGGCGTTCTCGACGAGGTTGCCGAGGATTTCGTCCAAGTCCTGGCGCTCGATATGGGCGATGGCATCTTTCGCGCCATCCACATCGATGCGGACCTGCGGATAGAGGCGGGCGACGGCGCGCTCGACGGCTTCGATCGAGGGCCAGACCTCGGCGCGGCTGTGGGCGCTGCCGCGGCGGCCGACGGCGCGGGCGCGGGCGAGGTGGTGGTCGATCTGGCGTCGCATCGTCCGTGCCTCGCGGATCACGCTGGGGCCGAGATCGTCCTGGCCGGCGGCGGCGGCGTTCATGATGACGCTCAAGGGAGTCTTGAGCGCATGCGCGAGATTGCCGGCGTGGCGGCGGGCTTCCTCGGCCTGGCGGTCGTTATGCTCGACGAGGGCGTTCAACTCCTCGACCATCGGCGCGACCTCGGCGGGCATAGCGCCTTCGATCCGCTTCGACTTGCCGGCGCGCAGGCGGGCGATTTCCGAGCGGACCTTGCGCAACGGGCGCAGGCCGAACCAGGTCTGCAGGGTGGCCATGACGATCAGCCCGAAGCCGAGCAGGAGGAAGCTGCGGACGAGGGTGCGGCGGAGTTCCGCGATATTGGCGTCGAGCGAATCGCGCGATTGCGCGACCTGGAAGCGCCAATGGACCGGCGAATTGGGCAAGGTCACGTCGCGTTCGGCGATGCGCAGGCGCTGGCCGGGCAGCTCCATGCTGTCATAGACATGGACGTCGCGATCGTTGTGCGCAGCGTCGACCTTGAGATGGCTGTTCCACAGCGAGCGCGAGCGGAACGGCTCGAACCCCTTGCCGCTGATCTGCCAGTAACCGCCCGAATTATATTCGATGAAGCGCTGGTCGGCGAGCTCGCGGTTGAGGATCACCTCGCCCTGGGGGCCGAGCTCGGCCGAGAAGATCATCGAGCGCAGGAGATAATCCATCTGCTCGTCGAAATTGCGGGTGACGACCGAGACCAGGACCTTGTCGAGCGCATAGCCGCCGCCGACGAGCAATAGCAGGATCCAGCCCGCGGCGATGAAGATCATCCGGCGGCCGACCGATCCGGTGACGCGGACATAGTGGCGCGGCTGGGGATCGCTAGGGTCGGTGGAGGCCTCGCGCGGCGCTTCGGCGCGCGCGAACGGCAGCCGCGACAGGAGGGAGTCGAGCTGCCGCATCACATCACGCTACGCCGGCGGGCTCCTCGAGGCTGTAGCCCAGGCCCCGGATGGTGGTGATGGTGTCGGGCCCCAATTTCTTGCGGATGCGGGTGACGAACACTTCGATCGTGTTCGAATCGCGATCGAAATCCTGATCGTAGATATGCTCGATCAGCTCGGTGCGGCTGACGACCTTGCCCTTGTGATGGAGCAGGTACGACAGGAGCTTATACTCCTGCGCGGTGAGCTTCACAGGCTCGCCGTCCTTGGTGACCTTGCCCGAGCGGGTGTCGAGGCGGATGTCCCCGGCGATCAGCTCGGCGGAGGCATTGCCCGAGGCGCGGCGAATCAGCGCGCGGAGGCGGGCGATCAATTCCTCGGTCTGGAACGGCTTGGCGACATAATCGTCGGCGCCGGCATCGAGTCCCGCGACCTTGTCCGACCAGCTGTCGCGCGCGGTGAGGACGAGGACCGGGGTGGTCTTGCCTTCCTTGCGCCAGCGGTCGAGCACGGTCAGCCCGTCGATCTCGGGCAGGCCCAGATCGAGGATGATCGCGTCATATTGCTCGGTTTGCCCGAGGAACAGGCCTTCCTCGCCATCGGTGGCGAGATCCACGGCATAGCCCGCGCCTTCGAGCGCATTGCGCAGCTGCCGGCCCAAATTCGGTTCGTCCTCGACGATCAGGAGTCGCATGTTTTATCCCCGTGCTAGCCGGTGCGGCGAACGATCCTGCCGGTGCGGCCGTCGACGTCCACCCAGATCACCGATCCATTGCGCAGGAATTTGAGCGTGTAAATGGCAGTTGCCGGATCGAAGTCGAAACCGAGATATTGCGCACCCTGCATCTGGGGGATGACGCGCCGCTCGATCTCGCGAACGGGCATTACCTGGAACTGCTTGCGCACCGCAACCACCCGGTCGCGCGCCGGCAACGCGACCGCGCCGGTCAAAGCGACCGCCGCCATCAACGCATACAGAACCGGTTTACCGAGCATTCCCATCGGTCTGGCATAGGGAGCGCGCATTGAACACCCTGTGAACGCTCTTGTCAGGGTTCAGCAACGCTGAACCCGCGCGGTGCCGGCCCGCTCCCCCACCCGGCCACCCAACTCTAGGGTACCCTATGGGTGGCCGGGTGGGGGAGCGGGCCGGCACCGCAGCCAACAAAGGCGTAACTTGCCAGCAACAGCCATTGTCGCCTACCGGGCCGCCATGGCTGCACCTGTGTTGAGTTATGAGGGACTGGGACTGGTCCAGGGATCCGGCTGGCTGTTCCGCGGGCTGGACCTCTATGTCGGGCAGCGCGACCGGCTGGCGCTGATCGGGCGCAACGGCGCGGGCAAATCGACCTTGCTGCGCTTGCTGGCGGGCACGATCGATTCGGACGAGGGACGGCGGGTGATCCAGCCGGGCACGCATGTCGTGACGCTGGAGCAGGATCCGCGCGTCGACGGCTTCGCGACCCTGCTCGATTTCGCGCTGGCGGGGGACGACGCGCCGCAATCCTATGAGGTCGAGGCGATCGCCGATCAGCTTGGCGTCGACCTGAGCCGCGAGGCGGCGACCGCTTCGGGCGGCGAGCGGCGGCGCGCGGCGATCGCGCGGGCGCTGGCGATGAACCCCGACGTGCTGCTGATGGACGAGCCGACCAACCATCTCGACATCGCCGCGATCGACTGGCTGGAGAATTGGCTGAGCCGCTACAATGGCGCGTTCGTCGCGATCAGCCATGACCGGACGTTCCTCACCCGGCTGACGAAGCAGACCCTATGGCTCGACCGCGGGGCGATCCGCCGCGCCGAGATTGGCTTCGGCGGGTTCGAGGCGTGGACCGAGCAGGTCTATGCCGATGAGGAGCGTAACGCCCAGAAGCTCGACGCCCGGCTCAAGCTCGAGGAGCATTGGCTGCTGCGCGGCGTCACCGGGCGGCGCAAGCGCAACCAGGGGCGGCTGACCAAGCTCAAGGAAATGCGCGCCGAACGCGCCGAGATGCTGGGGCCGCAGGGCGCGGCCAAACTGGCGATCGGATCGGACGGGGCGCAGACCAAGGTCGTGATCGACATGAAGGGCGTGACCAAACGCTTTGGCGACCGCACCATCATCAAGGATCTGACGCTCAGGGTGACGCGCGGCGACCGCATCGGCATCGTCGGCGCGAACGGGGCGGGCAAGACCACGTTGCTCAAATTGCTGACCGGCGAGCTGGCACCCGACGAAGGTAGCGTGCGGCTCGCCAAGACGCTCGAGATGGTGTTCATCGATCAGCAGCGCAGCCTGATGGAGCCCGAGAAATCGGTGCGCGACGTGCTGACCCAGGGCGGCGAGTGGATCGAGGTGCTGGGCGTGCGCAAGCACATCCACGGCTATCTGAAGGAGTTTCTGTTCGAGCCCAATCTGGCGGATGCCAAGATCGGCACGCTTTCGGGCGGCGAGCGCTCGCGGCTGTTGCTGGCGCGCGAGTTCGCGCGGCCGTCGAACCTTTTGGTGCTCGACGAGCCGACCAACGATCTCGACCTCGAGACGCTCGACCTGCTGCAGGAAGTGATCGCGGATTATGCGGGGACGGTGCTGATCGTCAGCCATGACCGCGATTTCCTCGACCGCACGGTGACGGTGACGCTGGGGCTTGACGGATCGGGCACGGTCGATGTCGTCGCGGGCGGCTATGCCGATTGGGCGGCGAAGCGGACCGCGCGGCCCGAGGGGCGCAAGGTCGCCAAGCCGGTGGTGCCGGTGGCGGCGGCCAAGCCCAAGGTGAAGCTGAGCTACAAGGACCAGCGCGATTACGATCTGCTGCCGGGGCGGATCGAGGAGATCGAAGCTGCGATCGTGCGGGACGAGGCGGCGCTGATGGCGGGCGATCTTTATGTGAAGGACCGGGCGAAGTTCGACGCGCTGATGAAGGCGGTGGCGGCGGCGCGGGCCGAGAAGGATGCGGCGGAACTGCGCTGGCTGGAATTGGCCGAGATGGTCGAGGGGCTGGGGTAACCTCTTTCCTCTCTCGCTCGAAGAGCGGGGGAGGTGGCACGCGCAGCGTGACGGAGGGGCGACCCGCTAGCCGCTTGCTTGCCCTTGGCGGATACGCCCCCTCCGTCGCTTCGCGCCACCTCCCCCGCTTCGCGAGGGAGGAATAGAAAATTACAGCGCCGTGCCGTGCCGCCCCGCCGAATCCGAGGGCGAGCGGGATTTCAGTAGAGCAATTCGCGCTCGTCGATTTCGCGGAACAGGGGCAGGTCGAGCGTCGCGGCTTCGGACCAGCCGATGATGAGGTGGTGCTCGCGATATTCGCGGACGTGCTCCCCGTCGATCGCGGTGTTGGCGCGGAAGACGAGGCGCTGGCCGATGGGCAGTTTCGCGAACCAGCCCCCGAGGTTGGGGCGGCTGGGCTTCTGCAGGAACAGGTTCTTGATGCCGATCCAGTGATGCTCACCGTCGCGCCGCCAGCGCAGCGGCGAATAGGCAGGGTCGAGTTCCTCGATCCGCTGCCAGCGTTCGCGGGGGGCGAAACCCTCGTCGCTGTCGAAGCGGATTTTCTGGAACCAGCCCTGCTCCGATTCGCCCGGCGGCGCGTAGCCGAAGCTGCGCGGGACGGCGTTGCGCTCGGCGGCGCGGTGGCCGTCGTGGGTGCCGCGGCTCTCCTTGCTCCACAGAATCTCGATATGCTGGAGGCCGATCTTGAGGGTCACAGCGCCTTGCCGTGCCGCCCCGCGAGATCGGCGACATATTGCCAGGCGACGCGGCCCGAGCGGCTGCCTCGGCGGGTCGCCCAGTTGATCGCCTCCTGTCCGTCGAAGGGGAGGGCGTGGGCTTCGGCATAGCCGCGCACGATGGCGAGATAGGTGTCCTGATCGACGACATGAAAGCCGAGGCTGAGGCCGAAGCGGTCGGCCAGCGCGAGATTGTCGTCGACCGAATCGCGCGGGTTTATCGCGGAGGATTGCTCGGCGATATCGCGCGGGATCAGGTGGCGGCGGTTCGAGGTGACGAGCAGGCGGGCGTTGGCGGGGCGGGCCTCGGCGCCACCTTCGAGCATCGAGCGCAGCGCGCGGGCGTCGGCGGCCGCGTCGAAGCCGAGGTCGTCGAGGAAGATCGCGAAGGCGCGGGCGACGGGCGCGATGGTGGCGAAGAGCTGGGGGAGGGTGTCGTGGGTGACGGCTTCGATCAGCGCGAGGTTGCCGGTTTCGGCCTGGACGTGGGCGACGGCGCTTTTGACCAGCGCGGATTTGCCGGTGCCGCGCGCGCCCCAGAGGAGGACGTCCTGCGCGGCGTGGCCGGCGGCGAGGCGGGTGAGGTTGGCGGTGAGCGCGTCGCGCTGGGCGTCTACGCCGTGGAGCAGGGCAAGCGGCTGCGGCTCGAAGGCGCGGGCGGCGGTGAGACCGTGGTCGCGCCAGATGTACGCCGGGTGCGCGAGCGGGTCCGCCGCGGTTGGCGGGGATGGGGAGAGGCGTTCGAGGGCCGCGGCGATGCGGTCGAGGGGGTCGGTCATGGGGTGGGGTATAGCGTCGCGAGCGGGAAAATCCTCCCCTCCCTGAAGGGAGGGGTCGGGGGGTGGGCGCCTACCCTCTCGATAGCCAGCCACCCCCAGCCCCTCCGGGAGTAAGAAGGAAGCTAGCCCAATTTCCCCAGCAGCAGATTCGCCGCGCCGCGTGCCGGGAAACCCGGGTCGGCCAGCGCGGCCTGAATCTGGGTCCGCGCGTCGGGGTTGCGCTTCATCTCGGCGTAGATTTGCGCGAGGTGCCAGCGCAGGCCCGAGTGGCGGGGGGCGATGATCACCGCTTTCTGGAGCAATTCGACCGCGCCGGGGAGGTCGCCGGCCTGGTAGAGCGCCCAGCCATAGGCGTCGGCGGCGGCGGGGTTGGCGGGGGCGAGGACATAGGCTGCGAGGCCATAGGCCTCGGCCTTGTCGGTTTCGCCGGCGCCTGAATAGGCGGCGGCGAGATCGGCATTTAGGCCGGCGTCGCGGTCGCCAAGACGGAAACGCAGGCCCTCGAGCGTGTCGATCGCGGCGTCATATTCGCCGGCCGCCAATTGCCAGTGCGCGGAGATGCGCAGCGCGGCGACGTTGGCCGGGTTCTGCGAGAGGAAGAGGGCGAGCGTGGTGGCGGCTTCGGCGGCGCGGCCCGATTCGCCGAGCGCGTCGAGCAGGCGGAGCATGGTCGGCTCGTCGAAGCGAAGATCGGCGGATTGCTTGTAGGTGGCGGCCGCCGCGGCGGGCTGGCCGGCGACCATCTGCATGTCGCCGAGCATTATGAGCGCGGCGGGCGAGCCGGGATTGGCGCGGGCGAATTGTTGGGCGCGGCCAAGCGCATCGCCGCGGTTGCCGCCGGCGACGAGCGCGCGGAGCAGGGGCACGATGGCGCCGGGGTCGTTGGGGTCGCGCTGGGCCGAGGCGGCGAGCGGAGCGGCATTGGCGTCGACATTGAACGGCGCCGGGCCGCCCTGCGCCGGGAAGGCGGCGCGATCGAGGAAGCGGGCGGCCTGGGCGCGATCGCCGACCCGCTCGAACCCGCGCGCGACCAAGGTCAGCGTATAGGGATCGGCATCGCCGCGCAGCGCCAGCGGGCGGAGCACGTCAAGCGCGTTGCGAGACGAATCGCTGCGCATGAGGGCGACGGCGTAGAGCTTGCGGGCGTTGGTGTTGAACGGCTGGGTATCGACCAATTCGCGCAATTTGCCGATCGCCTGCTCGTAATCGCCGGCCTGGATGTCGAGCGTGCCGCCGAGGAGCAGCATGCCGGGGAGGCTGTCGATGCTGCCGCCGGTCTTCTGGACGAGGCCGCGGGCGAGATCGTAGTTGCCGGCGCGGGCGGCGAGCACGGCCTGGAGGTAAAAGGCCTGCGGGCTGCCGGGGCGGGCTTCGAGCGCGCGGCGGGTGGCGGCGAGCATCTCGGTGGTGCGGCCGGCGTCGCCGAGCGTGGCGGCATATTGGATCAGCGCGTCGTGATAGAGCGGGTCGCGCTTGAGGGCGTTCTCGAACCAGGGAAGCGCGGCGACGAGACCGTATTGGCTGCGGATCAATTCACCGCGCAGGACGAGCGCGTCGACATTGCCGGGGTCGAGCGCGACCGCGTGCTGCGATGCCTCGATCGCGCCCGAAATGTCGCCCGCGACGAAGCGGAAGCGGCCCCAATCGGTCCAGACGTCGGAGTCCTTCGGCGCGATGCGCGCGGCTTCGGCGAGCGCGGCTTGCGCGGCGGCGAGGTTGCCGAGCGCGACGAGTGCGCGGGCGCGGATGCGCAGGCCATAGGGGCGGAAACGCGGATCGGTCTGCTCGACTTCCGCGATGGCCTTTTCGGGCTCGCCCTGGAGGAGCAGGGCCTGGGCGCGGAGATGGTGGATGAGCTTGGGATCGACGCCGGCTTCGTTGGCGCGCTTCAATTCGGCTTCGGCGCCGACGCCATCGGCGAGCTGGAGCTGGGTGCGGGCGAGCACGAGGTGCGCGTCGGCGGAATTGGGATCGCTGCGGACCGCCGACAAAGCGGCGGCACGGGCGGCGGTGACGTTATCGGCCTGCAGAAGTTGCGTGGCCTTGGCGACCGAGGCGCGGGCCGCCGCCGGGTCGAGCCGGACCGGCGACAGCATGAAGAAGGCATAGAGCGCGACGCCGAACGCGGCGACGCAGCCCATCAGCACGATGGCGCGGCGGAAGAGGCGGGGGCGGGCGCTGCGGCGCTTACGGCTGGAGGTCATAGGTTTTCATCAGATCATAGAGGGTGGGGCGGCTGATCCCGAGCAGGCGCGCGGTGCCCGAGATATTGCCTTCGGCGCGGGCGAGCGCGCGGCGGATGGTCTTGCGGTCGGCGATCTCGCGCGCGGCCTTGAGATTTACCGGTAAGGTATCGGCGATGGCGTCGAGATCCATGTCGGCCGCGGTGACGCTCTTGCCGTCGGCCATGATCACCGCGCGCTTGACGCGGTTTTCGAGCTCGCGGACGTTGCCGGGCCAGTTCCACGCGTCGATCGCGGCGAGCGCGTCGGTGGCGAAGCCCTTGACGGTGCTGTTCATCGTGCCGGCGTATTTCTTGACGAAATGGCGCGCGAGCAGGCCGGCGTCGCCGGGGCGCTCGGCAAGCGCGGGGATGCGGACGACGATCTCGGCGAGACGGTAATACAGGTCCTCGCGGAAGGTGCCGGCGGCGACCATCGCGTCGACGTTCTGGTGGGTGGCGCAGACGATGCGGGTATCGACCGCGATCGCCTTGCGCCCGCCGATCCGCTCGATCACGCGCTCCTGCAGGAAGCGGAGGAGCTTGACCTGGAGCGGAAGCGGCACGTCGCCGATTTCGTCGAGGAACAAGGTGCCGCCGTGCGCCTGCTCGATCTTGCCTTCGGTGGTTTTCACGGCGCCGGTGAAGGCGCCCTTCTCGTGGCCGAACAGTTCGGATTCGAGCAAGGTATCGGGGATCGCCGCGCAATTGATCGCGACGAACGCGCCCTTGCGGCGCGGGCTCGCCTCGTGGAGGCCGCGCGCGAGCAGTTCCTTGCCGGTGCCGCTGGCGCCGAGCAGCATCACCGTGACGTCGGCGCCGGCGACGCGCTCGATCGTGCGGGTGACCTTGAGCATTTCGGGTGAGCCGGTGATCATGCCGCCGAGCACCGCGCCACCTTCCACCCGCTCGGCGAGGCGGCGGTTCTCGGCCTCGAGCGCGTGGACGTGGAAGGCGCGCGCGACGATCAGGCCGAGCGCGTCGATGTCGATCGGCTTCTGGTAGAAATCCCAGGCGCCCGCGGCGATCGCCTTGAGCATCGATTCGTGCGCGCCGTGGCCCGAGGCGACGATCACCTTGGTATCGGGGCGCAGCTTGAGAATCTGCTCGAGCGTGGCGAAGCCTTCAGTGGTGCCGTCGGGATCGGGCGGGAGCCCCAGATCGAGGGTGACCACCGGCGGCTCCTCGGCGCGGATCAGGGTGATCGCTTCCTCGCGATTGGCGGCGGTGAAGATTTCATAGCCGTCATAGGCCCAGCGCAGCTGGCGCTGGAGACCGGCGTCGTCCTCGACGATCAGGAGCTTGGGCTTGTCGGTCATGCTGCCTTCTCCACGCGGAGATCGGCGGCGTGGCCGGCCTTGAGGATGACGCGGAAGCGGCTGCCCACACCTTCGCGCGAATCGACCTCGATGCGGCCCTCCATCGCGGCGGCGAGCTGACGCGCCTCATAGGCGCCGATGCCGAAGCCGCCGGGCTTGGACGAGACGAAGGGCTTGAACAGCCGGTCGCGTACGAAGCCGGGGGACATGCCGAGCCCCCTGTCGATTACATCGACGGTGACGTGCACGCCGTCGGCAGCTACCGACAGCGTCACCGGTTCGTGCGGCGGGCTGGCGTCGATCGCGTTCTGGACGAGGTGATCGAGCAATTGTTCGAGTGCGGCGGGATCGGCGCAGGCAACGGCTACGGGCACCCCGGCGGTGACCACCGGATGCTGGCCGCGGCGCGCGGCGGCGAGGCGCGCCACCAGCGGCACAATCTCGACCGCGCGCAGCCCTTCGGCGCGGCGCGGGCCCTGCTGGGTGAGGCGCGCGAGGAGGGCGTTCATCTTGTCGGCGGAGGAACGCAGCGTTTCGACCATGTCGGCGCGGAACTCGGGCTTGTCGGCGTGGCGCTCGGCGTTGCGCGCGGTGAGGCTCAATTGGCTGACGAGGTTCTTGATGTCGTGCAGGATGAAGGCGAAACGGCGGTTGAATTCGTCGAAGCGCTCGGCATCGGCCAGGGCCTCCTGCGCGCGGGCCTCGGCGAGGTAGGAGGCGACCTGGCGGCCGGCGACCTTGAGCAGGTCGAAATCCTCCCAGTCGAGCGGGCGGCGCACCGGCGGACGGGCGAGCAGGATCGCGCCGGCGATTCCGCCGAGATGGGGAAGCGGGACGAGCACCCAGGCGTCGTCCAGGTCCATCATCCACTGCGGCACGAGCGCGGCCTCGACGCTGTCGCCCTGGCGCAACGGGTCGAGTTCGAGGATGCGGCCGGTGGCGGCGAGATGCTGGGTGAGCGCGGCATCGGCGGCGCCGGTCTGCGCGTCCCAGCGCCAGCTTGCGCCGAAGCCGAGGCCATTGCCTTCGGGAACGAGGAGGACGCCGGCGGGGGAATCGGTCAGGTCGGCGATGGCCTTGACGATGCGTTCGTCGAGCGAGGCGGCGCCCTGCGGCGTGCCCAAAGTCTCGGTGAAGCGCATCCATTCGGCGCGGTAATCGTAGCGGTGGCGGAAGAAATGCTTGGCGAGCTTCACCTTGGCCCAGGCGCGCAGCCACGGCGAGGAGACGAGGGTGAGGATCGCCGCGGTCGAGCCGAACACGAACGCGGTCTGGAACACGCGGGCGTTGCTGCCGCCGACGGTGGCGATCGCGCTGGAGGCGAGCGCGAGCAAGGCGAAATAGGCAAGGATCGCGACCAGCGACATCGACTGATAGGCGACGGTGCGCGAGACCTGGACATTCCATTCGTCCTTGCGCGCAAGCCCCGCGGCCATCGCCCAGGCGACCAGCAGATAGCCGAAGCCGCGCAATGCGACCCATTCGGGCGGCAGCTTCGCGGTGAGATAGCCGAGGCTGAACAGGTTGAAATCGACGAACCACATCGCGGCGAGCGCGAAGACGATCCAGCGCAGCCCCTGCGTCGCGGTGGGGGCGATGGCGGTGTAGAGTGCGCGGACGAGCACCAGAGCCGCGACCGAGACGAGCATGCGCAGCAGCAGGACGGCCGCCTCGGACTTGGCGGAAAACTCCGCATTGCCGGTGTTGCCGATCATGTGGATCACCACCGCGCCGACCGCGACGAGACCGACGACGCCGTAGACGGTGCCGAGCGCGATCGGCGGGCGGACATTGCCGTCGCGGCGGTGGAGCACGATCATGAAGCCGAACCAACTGAGGTTGCGCAGCGCCTCGGCGAATCGCGTGCCGGTTTCGGCGCCGCCGATGCCGGCGACGGCGAGCGCCCAGAGCGCGGTCATCACCAGAGCGAAGGCGAGCGGGCGGCGGGGCACGCCGCCGTGCGGGGCCCGATAGGCCCACAAGGCGAGCGCGCCGAACAGCAATGCGGCCAGCGCGTGCGCCCACAGGATCAGCGTCGCAACCATCAGCGCGCCCCTTCCGGGAACAGCACCACGCGCAAGGTCTGAAGGAGAATCAATATATCGAGGAAGGGCGAATAATTCTTGGCGTAATAGAGATCATATTCGAGCTTCTGGCGGCTGTCCTCGATCGACGCGCCATAGGGATAGTTGATCTGCGCCCAGCCGGTGATGCCGGGCTTCACCATGTGGCGCTCGGCATAATATGGCAGCTTGGATTCCAAATCCTCGACGAACTGCGGGCGCTCGGGGCGCGGGCCGACGAAGCTCATCTCGCCCTTCAATACGCTCCAGCATTGCGGCAGCTCGTCGATGCGCAATTTGCGTAGGATGCGGCCGATGCGGGTGACGCGCGGATCGTCCTTCTCGGCCCAGACGGCGTTGCCGCCGACTTCGGCGTCGGTGCGCATCGAGCGCAGCTTGAGGATATCGAAGCCCTGGCCATAGATGCCGACGCGGCGCTGGCGGTAGAAAGCGGGACCCTTGCTGTCGAGCTTGACCACGATCGCGGCGATCAGGATCACCGGCAGCGTGATCGCGAGCAGCACGAGGCTGGCGGCGAGATCGAACAGCCGCTTGAACATGCTGGAGAACATCCGCCCCGAGGAGAAGCCGTCGGAGAAGATCAGCCAGCTCGGGTTGACCGAATCGAGGTCGACGCGCCCGGTCTCGCGCTCGAGGAAGGTCGAGATTTCGTTGACGTGGACGCCGGTGGTCTTGATCCGCAGCAGGTCCTTGAGCGGGAGCGCGTTGCGGCGCTCCTCCAATGCGAGCACGACTTCGCTGGCGTTCAAGAGCACGACATGGTCGGCGAGATTGTAGATCGCGTCGCGGGCTATCGCCTCGGGGATGACGCGGTGGACGTCGCTCATCGAGATATAGCCGACCACCGCGAAGGCGGCGCCGGGGGTCTTGGACAGATCCTTCAGCCGTTGCGCGCGCGCGCCGGCGCCGAGCACGACGATGCGGCGCTTGAACGCCTGGCTGCCGAGCGTCTTGCCGAGCAGGATGCGCAGGAAAATCAGCGCGAGGATCGATATCCCCATCGCGTAGAGCAGGTTCGAGCGCCAGAAGCCCAGCTCGGGGATCAGGAAATAGACCGCGCTGAGCAGAATGACGCCGAGCGAGATCGAGACGATCAGCCGCGCGGTGGCATAGCGCAGCGATTGCAGCGCGTCCGGCCCATAGACGCCGACCGCGACCATCGCGATTTCCAGCGTCGCCGCGAAGCTCGCGAGTTGCGGCAGCCGCGTGTAGATCGGGCCGGGAACCCCGCCAATCTGATCGACGCGCAATATCCAGCCGATCTCCCCGGCGACGAGGAGCAGGATGACGTCGAGCACGCCGAGCAGGAGCACGGCATTGGGGACGTAATGCTTGAACAGACGGATCATGACGGGGCGGGTTTAGCCGGGAAGTGTAAACAAACCCGACATGGGCCGAACCGTCGCCAGATTTGACGCAAAATGGTGTAGAAGCCGGGAAACCGATCGCGTTCCAACCCGTTTGACGCGCGGGGCGATCACCACCATCAGACGTCAACAGGAGGACCCGTTCGCATGCCGGATTCCAAGGCCGTAATTCCCGTCATCCTGTCCGGCGGATCGGGTACGCGCCTGTGGCCCGAATCGCGGGCCGAGCGGCCCAAGCAATTGCTGGCGCTGACCGCCGAGGAGACGATGCTCCAGCTGACCGCGCGGCGGACGGCGGGGAGCGAGCGGTTCGCGGCGCCGATCGTGGTGGCGAACGCGGCGCATGCCGATCTGGTCGAGGCGCAACTGGAGCATGTCGGGCAGGCGGCGCAGGCGCTGATCCTCGAGCCGGTCGGGCGCAACACCGCCCCGGCGATCGCGCTGGCGGCGATCGCGGCGGGCGGCGGGAGCGATCCGTTGCTGGTGATGCCCTCGGATCACGTCATCGCCGATCCCGACGCGTTTCGCGCGGCGATCCATGCTGCATTGCCGTTCGTCGAGCAGGGCTGGCTGGTGACCTTTGGCATCGCGCCCGATTCGCCCGAGATCGGCTATGGCTGGATCCAGGTGGGCGAGGCGATCGGCGAGGGTGTGCACCGCGTGGCGAAGTTCGTCGAGAAGCCGCCGCTGGAGAAGGCCGAGGCGATGCTGGCCTCGGGCGATCATAGCTGGAACGGGGGAATCTTCCTGTTCCGCGCGGATATCTTCCTCGGCACGCTGGCCGAGCACGCACCCGAGATGCTGGCTTCGGCGCAGGCTTCGATGGCGGCGGCGCGGCGCGAGGGGACGCGGATTTATCCCGACGCCGAATTGTTCGCGGCGTCGCCCGCCGATTCGATCGATTATGCGGTGATGGAGAAAGCGGACCGTGTCGCGGTGGTGCCCGTCGCGATGGGGTGGAGCGACGTCGGCAGTTGGGATGCGCTGCACGCGATCAGCGCGTGCGACGAAGGCGGCAATGCCTGTTCGGGCGATGTCGTGCTGGTCGAGGTGGCGAACAGCCTGATCCGCGCGGGCGCGGGCAAGCGCGTGGCTTTGGTGGGGGTGAGCGACCTGATCGTGGTGGTGCATGGCGACGACGTGCTGGTGCTGCCGCGCGGACGCAGCCAGGAGGTGAAGAAATTGATCGAGGCGATGAAGAAGCGTTAGAGTACGGCCATGGCTACCAGTGTGACCGAATATCCCGATCGCGTACTTCTGCCGCTCAGCTTCGACGTGGCGCGGTTGGAGGCTGATCTCGCCGCGCTCGACGGGATCGACTGGACGCTGCATTTCGTGCCGCAGAATTTCGAGGGCGACTGGAGCGCGCTTCCCTTACGCGCCCCGGCGAGCGCGACGCATCCGATCCAGATGATCTATTCGGCACCCGGCGAGACCGACTTCGTCGATACGCCTGCGCTGGAGGCGACGCCCTATTTGCGTGAGGTGATCGCGGCTTTCGAGTGCCCGGTGCGCTGCGTGCGGTTGATGCGGCTGACCCCGGGGTCGGCGATCAAGGAGCATCGCGATTCGGATCTGCGCGCCGAGCGGGGATGGGCGCGGATCCATATCCCGATCACTACCAATCCAAAGGTGTCGTTTTTTCTCAACCGGATTCCGGTGGGGATGGCGCCGGGCGAGGCCTGGTATCTGCGGCTCTCCGATCCGCATCGGGTGGATAACCGCGGCGACGCGGACCGCGTGCATCTGGTGATCGATGCCGAGGTGGATGGGTGGCTGGCGGCGATGCTCGAGGCTGGGGTTGCGGCGGAGGCTTAAAGCCCCTCCCCTTTTGGGGAGGGGCTTGAGAGTTCAGCCGACCAAAGCCTCCGCCTGGTCGAGCACGTCCTTGAAGTTGGCGATGATCGCCTGGTAGGGCGCCGGGGTGGTCATATCGAGACCGGCGCGCTTGAGGATTTCGACCGGATAGTCCGATCCGCCCGCCTTCAGCACCGAGAGGTAGTTGTCGCGTTCCTTGGGGCCGCCCTGCAGGATCGCGCGCGAGAAGAAGCCCGCCGCCGAGATGCAGGTGGCATATTGGAAGACGTAGAAGGCGTTGTAGAAATGGGGGATGTACGCCCATTCGTTGCCGTAGACGGCCTCCATCTTCACGTTCGGGCCGTGGTAGCGCTTCAATAGGTCGAAATAGACCGCGGTGAATTTCTCGCCTGACAGGCCTTCGCCGGCCTCCGCCAGATCGTGGGCCTTCAGCTCGAACTCGGCGAACATCGTCTGGCGATAGAAGGTGCCGCGGATATTCTCCATCTGCTGGCCGAGGTAGAAGAGCTTCTCCTCTTTGGTCTTCGCGTTCTTGAGCATGTGCGCGGCGAGGAGATTCTCGTTCAGCGTCGAGGCGATCTCGGCGAGGAAGATCGGATAGTCCGACTTCTCGTAGACCTGCGTGGCGTTGGCGAGCAGCGAGTGGAGCGCATGGCCCCATTCGTGGGCATAGGTGCTTAGCCCGTCGTATTTCTCGCTGAGGTTGAGCAGCAGATACGGGTGCACGTCATAGGCGCCGGGGTTCATATAGGCGCCGGGGCGCTTGCCGGGGCGCGGCCAGGGATCCATCCATTTGGCGGCGGTCGCCTTGGCGATACGGTCCTGATAGTCCTTGCCGAGCGGCATCACCGCGGCGAGCGTGGTGGTGCGCATCTGATCGAGGGTGAACGGCTTGTCGAGGCCGACCAGCGGCGGATAAATGTCCCAATAGCCAATGTCGGGGAGCTTCAATATCTTGCGGCGCAGCTCGAAATAGCGGTGGAGCTGGGGCAGGCCCTTGTTCGCCTCCGCGACCAGCGTGCGATAGACGCCTTCGGGGATGTTGTTGCCGGAAAGCGCGTTTTCGAGCGAGGTCTTATACTTGCGCGCCTTGGCATAGAAGATGTCGGACTTGACCTGGCCGTTGTAGGTCGCGCCGAACGAGTTCTGGAACTTACCGTGCGCGGTCCAGAAGGTGTCGAACACGAGCTTGCGGTCGGCGCGGTTGGGGGCGTCGCGGTTGAGGGTGTAGCCCTGGCTGTCGAGGCGGACTTCCTTGCCGGTGGAGAGCTTGACCGTCGGCCAGGGGATGTCCGACGAGCGCAATTGGCCCGACACATCGTCGGCGGTCTGCAACGCGGCGCCGGCGAGCGCGAGGACGCCTTCGCTTTCGGCCGACAGCGTGTGCGCGGCCTGGCGGATGGTGTTGGCGAGGTAGAAGTCGAACTTCGACTTGAGCACCGGGCTGGCGGCGATGAAGGCGTTGATCTTGTCGGCGCCGAGCGCGAGCAACTCGGGGCTTACCCAGGCGCTGGCGGCGCCGAACTGGGTGAACAGGTCGATCGCCTGCGCCTGCTTCTCCTGATAGCCGGCGACGCGGACATCCTCGTCGCTCTTGAGGCTGACATAGACGTAGACGCGGACGAGGGTGCGCGTGAGATCGGACTGGAGGACAAGCGCCTCGGCGAGGACCGCGGCGCTTTCACCGAGCCGGCCCTTATATTTGGCGATGCCGGGGATCGCGTCGAGCACACCCTTCCGGGCTTCGTCCCACGCGGCGTCGCTGGCATAGATTTCGGTGAGGTCCCAGGCGGCGGCGCCGGACTTTGCGGCTTCCTGTGCCCAGGCCGGCAAGCTGGCGGCGAGGCCGGCGAAGGCTGCGGCGGTCGCGGCGGCGGTCAGCGCCTCGCGGCGAGTGAGTTCGGTCATGTGGTGCTTCCCCGAGACGATTTGGATGGGCCAAACTGGCGCGGTTCTGCGCGCAAGGGAAGTGGTTTGTTGTGGTAAGACACAAGTGCCGGGACGGGCCGGCGCCGCGCGCCGGCCAGTCGCTGTCCGGTCAGGCTTCGGCCACCTTGGCAGCCATGGTTGCCTTGGCCCACCAGACCAGCTCGTCGAGCGCGGTCTTGGCCGACGCCAGCAGATTGGCCTCGATGTCCTCGATCGGCTGCTTGCCGAACGCCGGGTGCACCGCCATGAAATCGCCGCCGCCGATATGAACCGCGGCATGGGTCGAGACCATCTGCAGCTCGACGGCGATGCCGCGCAAATGCTCGACCGCGCGGACCGCGCCGGTGCCGCCATAGCCGATCGCGGTGAAGGGCTTGCGGACCCACTCGGTATAGGCCTGATCGAGCGCGTTCTTGAGCACGCCGGTGATCGAGTGATTATATTCGGCGATGACGAAGATATAGCCGTCGAACCCGCCGATGGTTTCCTGCCAGCGCACGGCGGCGGGATTCTGGCTGGGCATCCATAGATTGGACGCCATTTCATCGAAGAAGGGCATTGGATGATCGCGCAGATCGACCAGCTCGACTTCCATGTCGCCGCGCGCCTGTGCCTGCTTCAGCATCCATTGTGCGGGGGCATCGGCGAAGCGGGTCGGCCGGGTCGAGCCGATGATGATGGCGATGCGGGGCTTGGTGGTCATGGGAACCTCGTCTATGGTGGTGGTTTCTTTCGGAAACCTGATTTCGGATTGTTCCCGCCGATCCACAAGGAGGCACCTTGGCGATACCAGATAACCACGAGGATACCGCCGCGTGCGAGCATATCAGCAGGTTGCTCGCGCGGATCAGCGACAAATGGTCGATGCTGGTGGTGCGCGTGCTCGGGCGCGGGCCATGCCGCTTCAACGCGCTGCGCCGGGAGGTGGGCGAGATCAGCCAGAAGATGCTGGCCTCGACGTTGCGCGACCTGGAGGAGAATGGCTTCGTCTCGCGCACCGTGACTCCGGTGACGCCGCCGCAGGTGGAGTATGCGCTGACCGATCTGGGCCGCGAATTCCTGCAGCCTGTCCAGGCATTCGCCGAATGGGTGATGGTCAATTCGGGGCGGATGGATGCGGCGCGCGCGGCGTATGCCGAGCGGCGGGGCGGCGAGTAGGATCAGGACTCATTGGCCGCTATCGCCGCCGCCGCCCCGCATCTTGCGAATCGAAAGTCACACCGAGGTCACACTGGTCCGGGCGCGATCGACGGTGTCAAAGAGCGGCTGCCAAAAGACGCGACGGCGCGCGGCGGCACGTCGACCCCAGCAGGTGAAATCCAACATTTCAAGCTTTGGCCCGGCTCCGAAAAGGAAAGGGCCGGGGATTGCTCCCTCGGCCCTTTCGTATTTCCAGCTGGGTGGCTGGGTGTTCTGGATCCGGCCCCGGCACAGCCGGGGCTTGGTCGGACGGGATCGGCTTTCGCCGACCCGCCGGCCGGATCGGAACGAGTCCTGAATTAGCGCGGCTAATTCGGGCCGTTCTCGATCAGAAATCCATCCCGCCCATGCCGCCCATGCCGCCGCCACCGCCCATGGGCATGGCCGGCTTGTCCTCGGGGAGTTCCGAGACAGCCGCTTCGGTGGTGATCAGCAGGCCGGCGACCGAAGCCGCGTTCTGCAGCGCGGTGCGGACGACCTTGGTCGGGTCGATCACGCCGGCGGCGACGAGGTCTTCGTACACGTCGGTCGAGGCGTTGAAGCCGTACGAGGTGTTGGTCTGGTCGAGCAGCTTGCCCGAGACGACCGCACCGTCATGGCCGGCATTGGCCGCGATCTGGCGCACCAGCGAGGTGAGCGACTTGCGGACGATGTCGATGCCGCGGGTCTGATCCTCGTTGACGCCCTTGAGGCCTTCGAGCGCCTTGGTCGCATAGAGAAGCGCCGTGCCGCCACCGGGGACGATGCCTTCTTCGACGGCCGCGCGGGTCGCGTGCAGCGCGTCGTCGACGCGGTCCTTGCGCTCCTTGACTTCGACTTCCGAAGCGCCGCCGACCTTGATCACGGCAACGCCGCCGGCGAGCTTGGCAAGGCGCTCCTGGAGCTTCTCCTTGTCGTAATCGCTGGTGGTGTTCTCGATCTGCTGGCGGATCGCCTCGGTGCGGCCCTTGATCGAATCGGCGTCACCGGCGCCATCGACGATGGTGGTGTTGTCCTTGTCGATCGAAACGCGCTTGGCGGTGCCGAGCATGCCGAGCGTGACGCTCTCGAGCTTGATGCCGAGATCCTCGGAGACGACTTCGCCCTTGGTCAGGATCGCGATGTCCTCGAGCATCGCCTTGCGGCGATCGCCGAAGCCAGGCGCCTTGACGGCCGCGACCTTGAGGCCGCCGCGCAGCTTGTTGACCACGAGCGTGGCAAGCGCCTCGCCTTCGATGTCCTCGGCGATGATCAGCAGCGGACGGCCCGACTGGACGACGGCTTCCAGGATCGGGAGCATCGCCTGCAGGTTCGACAGCTTCTTCTCATGGATCAGGATGTACGGATCGGCGAGCTCGACCGTCATCTTGTCCGGATTGGTGATGAAGTAGGGCGAGAGATAGCCGCGGTCGAACTGCATGCCCTCGACGACGTCGAGCTCGAAATCGAGGCCCTTGGCTTCCTCGACGGTGATCACGCCTTCCTTGCCGACGCGCTCCATCGCCTCGGCGATCTTCTCGCCGACGACGGTGTCGCCGTTGGCCGAGATAATGCCGACCTGGGCGATCTCGTTGGTGCCCGAGACGGGCTTCGAGCGCGACTGGATGTCCTCGACGACCTTGATGACGGCGAGATCGATGCCGCGCTTCAGGTCCATCGGGTTCATGCCGGCGGCGACTGACTTCATGCCCTCACGGACGATCGCCTGCGCCAGGACGGTCGCGGTGGTCGTGCCGTCGCCGGCGATGTCGTTGGTCTTCGAGGCGACTTCGCGCACCATCTGCGCGCCCATGTTCTCGAACTTGTCCTTGAGCTCAATTTCCTTGGCGACGGTGACGCCGTCCTTGGTGATGCGCGGCGCGCCATAGGCCTTGTCGATGACGACGTTGCGGCCCTTCGGCCCCAAAGTCACCTTGACCGCGTCTGCGAGGATGTCGACGCCGCGCAGGATGCGCTCACGGGCGTCGCGGCTGAATTTTACGTCCTTGGCTGCCATGTTGGCTGACCTTTCCAATTTCTTATGTGGAATTAAATGGAGGCCAAATGCGCGCTTTGATACGCATTTGTCTGAGTTATGACTTTCTCACCGATCCCCGCCTGCGCGGGGCCGGGCCATCGCCGGTTACCCGACAATGCCGAGAATATCGGATTCCTTCATGATGAGGAGGTCCTCACCGTTGACCTTGACCTCGGTGCCCGACCATTTGCCGAACAGGATGCGATCGCCGGCCTTGACGTCGAGCGGGGAAACCTCGCCCTTGTCGTTCTTGGCGCCGGCACCGGCGGCGACGACTTCGCCTTCCTGCGGCTTTTCCTGGGCGGTGTCGGGGATGATGATGCCGCCGGCGGTCTTCTGCTCGGCTTCGACGCGGCGAACCAGCACGCGATCGTGCAGGGGACGAAAGTTCATGGATGTGATCCCTCAGTCGTGAATGACAGCTTTAGCACTCGACTCCGCCGAGTGCTAGCAGCGCCCATATGTGTGCGGCCATGCGGTTCGTCAACCGCGGGCGAACAAATGGGGAAGGGCCATAAGTTGGGACAGGGCCTGTATTGCCCGGATAATACAGCCGTTTACTCTTTACCGGGCGTCTACTACCTATGGCGTGAAATCGCTGCTGGGAGCAGGCCAAGGTGAATCTCGTCAAAGGCGCATGGAAGATACTCGTCGGGATCAAGGACGGCCTGGTTCTGGTCTTCATGCTGTTGTTCTTCAGCTTCCTGTTCATCGCGTTGCAGGGGCGGCCCAACCAGGCGGCGATCCGCGACGGCGCGCTGGTGGTGACGCTCGACGGCACGGTGGTCGAGCAGCCCGAGGAGGCCGATCCGTTCGCGGGGCTTTCCGGCGGCGGCGAGTTGATGGCGCAGCACCGGCTGCGCGACGTGGTCCGCGCGCTCGACACGGCGATCAAGGATACCCGCGTCAAGGCGGTGGTGCTCGATCTCGACAGCTTTGCCGGCGGCTACCCTTCGGTGATCTCGGAGGTCGCGGCGGCGGTGGGCCGCGTGCGCGCGAGCGGCAAGCCGGTGCTGGCCTATGCGACCGGCTATACCGACGCCTCCTATCTGATCGCGGCCAATGCCAGCGAAATCTGGGTGCATCCGTTCGGCGGCACGTTGTTCGCAGGGCCGGGCGGATCGCGGCTCTATTACAAGGGGCTGATGGATAAGCTCGGCGTCAACGTCCACGTCTACAAGGTCGGCAAGTTCAAGTCGGCGGTCGAGCCCTATACCCGCGCCGATATGTCGCCCGAGGCGCGCGAGGCGAACGTGTCGCTCTATGGCGCGATGTTCGACCAGTGGAAGGCGGGCGTGGCCAAGGCGCGGCCCAAGGCGCGGATCGCCGATTATCTGACCAAGCCCGACGAGGTCGTCGCGGCATCGAAGGGCGACATCGCCGACGCCAACCTCGCCATGGGCATCGTCGACCGCAAGGGCGACCGGCTGGCGTTCGGCAAGCGCGTGGCGGAAATCGCCGGCGCGCGCGACGACAAGGCGGCGGGCAATTTCAAGGGCATCCGCCTGGCCGACTGGATCGAGGCGCATCCAGCACCCAGCGGCGGCGACGAGATCGGCGTGATCACCATCGCCGGCGAGATCGTCGACGGCAAGGCCGGGCCGGGCCATGCCGCGGGCGATACGGTGAGCAAATTGCTGCTCGACGGGCTGGCGCGGCACCGGCTGAAGGCTTTGGTGGTGCGGGTCGATTCGCCGGGCGGTTCGGTGCTGGCGTCGGAGCAGATCCGCCAGGCGATCCTGCAGGCCAAGGCGCAGGGGCTGCCGGTGGTGGTATCGATGGGCGGTCTTGCCGCGAGCGGCGGTTACTGGGTCTCGACCCCGGGCGACGTGATCTTCGCCGAGCCGAACACGATCACCGGATCGATCGGCATCTTCGGCATATTGCCGACCTTCGAGAACAGCCTGAAGAAAGTCGGCCTGACCACCGACGGCGTGCAGACCACGCCGTTGACCGGGCAGCCCGACGTGATGGGCGGCACCACCCCGGTGATCGACCGCATCCTGCAATCGGCGATCGAGCAGGGCTATTCGCGCTTCATCAATCTGGTCGCGGCCTCGCGCAAGATGAGCCCGGCGCGGGTCGACGAGATCGGGCAGGGGCGCGTGTGGATCGGCGGGACGGCGCATCAATTGGGGCTGGTCGACCGGTTCGGCGGGCTCGACGATGCGATCGCCGAGGCGGCGCGGCGGGCGAAGCTCGATCCCGCAAAGGTGCATCCGGTGTTCTTCGAGAAGAAGCCGAGCGGCTGGGCGGCGTTCTTCGCGGGGCTCACCAAGAGCGACAACAACGACGATGACTGGGCGGATTCGCCCGCGGGCCCGGACACGCTGGCGCGGATCACCGCCGAGCGGCGTTCGCTGTTCCTCGCGGCGATCGGCGACGCGCGGCGGCTGGCGACGAGCGGCTCGGTGCAGGCGCGCTGCATCGAGTGCGGCGGGCTGGCCCCGGCGCGGCCGAGCGCGGCGGACCGGACGATGTTCGACATGCTCTGGGCGCGGCTGATCGGATGATCGCGATACGCGCGGCAACGCCCGAGGACGCGGGCGCGATCGCGGCGATCTATGCGCCGCATGTGCTGACCGGCACCGTCTCGTTCGAGACCGAGCCGCCCGACGCGCGGGCGATCCGCGCGCGCATGGCGTCGAGCGACGGGCTGTATCCGTGGATGGTCGCCACCGCGGGGAACGACGTGGACGGGGGCGTGATCGGCTATGCCTATGCCACCAGGTTCCGCGAGCGGCCGGCGTACCGCTTTGCCGTGGAGACGACGATCTACGTGGCCGACACCGCGCAGCGGCAAGGGGCCGGGCGGCTGCTCTACGAGGCGCTGATCGATACGTTGCGGGCGCAGGGGTTCACGAGCGCGATCGGCGGCATCGCGCTTCCCAACGAGGCTTCGATCACGCTGCACGAATCGGTCGGGTTCCGGCGGGCCGGGGTCTACCGCGAGGTCGGCTACAAGCATGGCCAGTGGATCGATGTCGGCTTTTGGCAGTGCGACCTCAACGAGCCGAGCGTGCCGCCGGTCGAGCCGCGGCCGTTCAGCGAAGTTGGTGTGGTGCGGGCTTAGAAGAAGTTGCTGGTTCACGCGAAGACGCGAAGGCGCAAAGATGTTGCGCCTGTGGCGCGCGTAGCGTGTTCCCCCAGCGATACGATCTTTGCGTCTTCGCGCGAAATCTAATCTGTTTTTGTGTAGCGCGTGGTCCTGTTCTGGGCCGGCAGGGCCGAAATGCTGCGCGCTTCATAGGCATTGTCGCCGATCCGCACCCAGCGCGTGGCGATGGTAATCTTCGCGCCGCTGGTGCCGATATAGTCCGCCGTGCCGAAATCGAGACCGTCGGGGGCTTGCCTGACATTTCCTTTCATCACGCCGCCGGACCTGTCGGTGTAGGTCCAGCCGATCGTCCCGGCCTCCGGCGCATAGATGGTGTCGCCCCAATAGACTTTGGTCCCGGCGCGGAGGACCTCGTGGTGATCGACGAGCCGGCCGCCGCCGAGCTTGAAGCAATGCGTGTCCACGTCGCCGTTGGGGAGTGTGCCGCGCCAGCAGTGGCCGGCGAGGAAATCGAGCGGGGCGAGAGTGAAGCGGGCGGCAAGATGGTCGAGGGTCTGCTGGTTGCCGGTCTTGAAGAAGCCGAGCAGTTCGTCGCCTGCGGCACCGGCGGGATAATGGGCGCCGGTCAGGCGGACGCGGGTGCCCTTGCCTTCGGGGATCAGCGCGATGCGGCTGGTGACCTGCATAAAGGCTTCGGCGTGTGGGAAGCCCGCTGGCGTCTTGATGGTGCGAAAGACGAGCGAGCGGCCGGGCACGCGCTCAAGGAAGCGTTGCTCGATGTTGCCCGCGGCCCCGGGCTGGGCGGCGGGATCATAGGCGGTCTCCAGCACATCGCCCGCGAGCCATGCCTTGGGCACCGCCCAGCGCATCCAGCCCTCGGCGGTGCTGATTTCCTGCCAGACGGCGGCGGGCGGGGCGGCGACGAGCGTCTCGACCGTAAGGGTGCGGGTGCCGTCGGCTTCGGTGACGATGGTCTGGGCGTTCGCTGCCGGGGCGGCGAGGACCAGGGCGAGGGCGATCAGGCGCATGCGGCTTCCTTCTCGGCGAGCGCGGCGAGGCCGGCGAAATGGTGGCGGAGCTGGGCGATGGCGCGGTCGAAATAGCCGAGGTCGCGGTAAGTGCGCGCCTGCATGACGCCGCCTTCCATCACGGTGAGGACGAATTCGGCGAGCGCTGGCAGGTCGGCGCTCACGGGCAGGCGTTCGCGTGCTGCGGCGAGATTGGCCTCGACCGCGGCGGTCCAGGCCTGGAAATTGGCGGCGAGCAGTTCGCGGACGGGCGGGTCGGGCTCGTGCAGCTCGAGCGCGAGGCTGCCGATCGGGCAGCCATAGGTGCAATCGCTGGTGGCGAGCATGCCGCGATAGGCGGCGAGCAGCGCGAAGATGCGCTCGATCGGATCGGTCACCACGCCCCAGGCTGGCTCGAGCAGCATCGGGCCGATGCCGGTGCGGTATGCGTCGAGGACGGCGAGGAGCAGGTCCTGCTTGCCGGGGAAGGCGTGATAGAGGCTGCCGCTGTTGGTCTGGGTGCGCGAAAGGATGTCGGCGATCGAGGTGGCGCCGTAGCCCTTGTCGGCGAACAGCTCCATCGCGGCATGGACGATGCGGTCGCGCGTCGTGGGTCTGGTGCTCATGCGGGAGGGTTACTTGAATGATCAATCAAGTGTCAAGCCTTCATCTATTATGTAGGGAATCGCGTTAGGGTGCACCAAGAAGAGGGGAGGCGGGACTTGCACAGCGTTACCATCGATCGCACGCGCAACCTGATCGAGGTGCGGCTGAAGGGGTTTTTCTCACCCGAGGACGCCGGGTGGATGGGCGAGGAAGTGCGCGAGGCGATCCGGACGCTCGGCACCGCGGCGGGCCAGCATGTGACCTTGTACGATGTCTCGAAGGTGAAGATCGCGTCGAAGCCGACGATCGCGATGATGATCGGCGTGTTCGGCAATCCGGTGTTCCGCGACTTATGGGCGCGGCGCGTGGCCTTCTACAGCACTTCGGCGCTGGGGCGGCTGCAACTCCAGCGGGTATGCGACGTGCGCGAGGATGTCGGCATTTTCGAGGACCGGCCGGCGGCGCTGGCGTGGTTGCTGAGCTAGGATTTCCGGTAGGCGGGCAGGCCGAGGCGGTAGTGGATCGCGGCGCCGCGGAGGATGAAGCCCGCGGTGGCGGCGATCAGCCCGGCGGCGAACGGGGGCAGGCCCGCGAGGGTGAGGCCCACCTGCAGCGCGGCGGCGAGCGCGGCTGCGGTGACGTATAGCTCGGGACGCATCAGGATCGATGGTTCGCCCGCCATCATGTCGCGGATGATGCCGCCCGCACACGCCGTGACCACCCCCATCACCATCGCCGGGACCGGCGGGATGCCATAGCCGAGCGCCTTGGCGGCGCCGAATGCGGCGTAGGCGGCGAGGCCGGCGGCGTCGAGCCAGTCGAACGCCGATGTCGTCCACCATCGCCGAGGGGTGAACCACATCGCCACCGCGACTCCGAGGCAGAGGCCGGCGACGCGGGTGTCGTGGACCCAGAAGACGGGCGCGCCGATCAAGAGGTCGCGGATCGTCCCGCCGCCCACGCCGGTGACAAGCGCGAAGAAGGCGAGCGTGACGAAGGTCTGCTCGCGCCGCGCGGCGGCGAGCGCCCCGGTCGCGGCGAACACGGCGATGCCGAACAGGTCGAGCCAGGGGAGGATCGGGCCAAGCTGGACGGCGGGGATCGGCATACGCCCACGCTGTTTCAGCTTGGGCGCGCGGCGTCAAATTGGGGCGCTTAAGCCTCCCCTGAAGGGGAGGGGCTTAAGAAGGCTACCGCCGCTTGGCCACCATCTCGCGGCCGTTCTGGTGGAGGATCGCGGCGTCGATCTTGCCCGATGCGTCGCGGCGGAAGACGATCTGGGCGTCGACTTCCTTCAGGAAGAAATGGTCGGGCTTTTCGGCGTGAAGCTCCAGCGGGCCCTGGCCCGTCGCCTGGAGGATCAGTTTCGTGCCCTCAACGCGGACCGCGAAGCCGAATTCGGGGCTGACGTCATAGGTGGCGGGGTATGCCGCGAGGGTTGCGGGCGGGAGGGTGATTTCGACGCGCTCGCCGGGCAGCTGGACGGTGCCGCCGCGCGCGAGCGTCATCAGCGAACCGCCGAGCTGGCTGGGGGCGCCGCTGTTGTAATTGCCGAGCACGACGACGGTCAGGTGCCGGTCGGGGGCAGTGCCGAGCCAGGTGTTGAACCCCTCGATCCCGCCGCTGTGCGCAACGACCAGCACGCCATCCTTGCGCGTGGCGCCGACGCCCATCGCATAATCGTTCTTCACCGGGGTGGTGAGCGCGGTGAGCGAGGCGGGCTTGAGCACTTTGCCGCCGAACAGGCCGGTCTGCCATTTCAGCAGATCGTGGGTGGTGGAATAGAGACCGCCGGCGCCGCGCGGGATGCTCATGTCGAGATAGTCGGCGTTGACCATGCCGTTCGCGCTGGGGGCATAGCCCGATGCGCGGTGCGGCAGGATCGCGGCGTGGCTGTCGTATCCGGTGTCGGCCATCCCCAGCGGCTTGAAGGTATTGTCGGTGACGAAGGCGGTATAGGGCTGGCCGCTGGCCTTTTCGACGATCGCGGTGAGCAGGATATAGCCCGAGTTGGAGTAATTCCATTTCTCGCCGGGCTGGAAATCGAGCGGCCTGTCGCGGAAGCGGGCGATCAGCGAATCGAGCGTGGCGGGGAGCGTCTTCTGCTTCTCGTAATCGGGGAAGTCGGTGAAATTGGCGATGCCGGCGGTGTGGCCGAGCAGGTGGCGGATGGTGACCTTGTCCCACGCCGCGGGGGCATCGGGCAGCCAGGTCTTGACCGGCGCGTCGAGGCTGAGCTTGCCGCGTTCCTGGAGCAGCAGGATGGCGACGGCGGTGAATTGCTTGGTCACCGAGCCGAGGCGGAAGCGGGTGTCGCCGTCGTTGGGGATCTTCCATTCGAGGTTGGCCGAGCCATAGCCGCGATCGAGCAGGATCACCCCGTCCTTCGCCACGAGCACCGCGCCCATGAACTCGCCGCGATCGGCGCTGGCGCGGATGACGGTCTCCATGCGGGCGATGTCCTGCGCGGCGGCGGGCGCTGCGACGAGGGTGAGGGCGATGATGCCGAAGACGGTATTGCGCATGCGTGATTCCCCGCTGTGTATTATACGGCTAACACGCGATAAGACTCTCTGGCAAGCGGCGGCGGGACGCGCCATGTAGGCGGCCATGCAACGCACCGATCCGCCCTTTATCGCCGTCGCCATCGCCCTCGCCGCGCTCGCGGGGTTCGTCGACGCACTCGCCTTCACCAGCCTGGGCGGGTTCTTCGCCTCGTTCATGAGCGGCAATTCGACGCGGTTGGGCGTGGGGCTGGCGACCGGCGCGGGTGGTGACGCGATGACCGCGGGCGCGCTGATCCTGAGCTTCGTCAGCGGCGTGATATTGGCGACGGTGATCGCGCGGGCGCGGCCGGCCGAGGACAAGGCGATGGTGATGCTGGCGGTGACCGGGCTGCTGATCGCGGCGGCGCTGGTCGGCAGCTTCGCGCCGGGGCCGGTAGCGCTGCTGCTGCTCGCGGCGGCGATGGGGACCGAGAATGGCGTGTTCCACCGCGACGGCGAGGTGACGATCGGGGTGACCTATCTCACCGGCTCGCTGGTGCGGATGGCGCAGCGGTTGGCGGGAGCGCTGATGGGTGATGCCGACCGCTGGGCATGGGTGCCGTATTTGTTGCTGTGGGCGGGGTTCGTCGCCGGGGTGGTGCTCGGCGTCGGCGCGCATCTCCGCTGGGGATGGGGGGCGCTGTGGCTCGCGGCGGCGGCTTCGGCGGCGCTGACGATATTGGTGCGGCGGCTGGCGAAGGGGCCGGTTTTGGTGGCGGTACACTAACGGCCTGTGCTCCTGCGGAGGCAGGAGCGTTGGCCTCCAGCGAACTCCTTGCGGCCAGAGCTCCTGCCTTCGCAGGAGCACAGATCGCTTTTACCAGCCCAGATATTTCCGGATCGGCGCGGCTTCGGCCTCGGGCATGCGCGAGAGCAGGACCCGCGTAGTGTGGCTGCCGACGGTGACGCCGGCGTGGCGATAGCTCCAGTCGATCACCTGATCGTCGTTGAGCGTGACCTGCTGGCCGAATTTGAAGCGCTTGTCGGCGGGTTCGTTGACGAGGCGCGCGACGGTCTGGCCGCCGCGGTGCGCGATGATCTCCGCCCAGACGAACTCTACGCCGGATTCGGGGATCACGTCGAACTTGACGAGGAAGCTGGTCTCGCCCGGGCCGGGCGTCGCGACATGGCCGAAGAACACGGGCAGCCCGGATTTGGCCCGGGCGATCGCGGCGCTCATCTGCGGATCGCCGGGGGCGACGTTGATGACGCGGTCCTGCGCCTGGGCTTGGACGGCGGCGGGAAAAGCCAGTGCCGCGAGGGCCGCCAATACAAATGGCGTACGCATGATAGTACCTTTCTCAACCGGGCATGGGCAGAGCCCATGCCGTCGGTCGGCGCTTTAGCGTCGCCGGCCGCACGCGCCTAGTTCGCTTAAATTAGCGCCGCTAATTTCTTCGCCGGCGCGTCAGATGTGTATCGGCTTGCCGGTAACCGCCATCGCCGCTTCCTTGATCGCCTCGCTGTGCGTCGGGTGGGCGTGGCAGGTGTAGGCGATGTCCTCGGATGTAGCGCCGAACTCCATCGCCTGCGCGGCCTGGGCGATCATCGTGCCCGCGACCGAGGCGATGATCCACACGCCGAGGACGCGATCGGTATGCGCGTCGGCGACGATCTTCACGAAGCCGTCGGGCTCGTGGTTGGTCTTGGCGCGGCTGTTGGCGGCCATCGGGAATTTGCCGACCTTGATCTCGCCCTTCTCCCTGGCCTGCTCCTCGGTCAGGCCGACGCCGGCGATCTCGGGCATGGTGTAGACCACGCTCGGGATCACATCATGGTTCACGATGCCGGTGAGGCCGGCGATATTCTCGGCGACGGCGATGCCTTCGTCCTCGGCCTTGTGCGCGAGCATCGGGCCGGGGACGACGTCGCCGATCGCCCAGATGCCGGGGACCGCGGTCTTGAAGCTATGGTCGATCTCGATCTGGCCGCGCTTGTTGGTTTCCAGACCCGCCTTGTCGAGGCCGAGGCCATCGGTGTTGGGACGGCGGCCGATCGAGACGAGGACGGTGTCGGCCTCGAGCGTTTCGGCGGCGCCGCCCGCGGCGGGCTCGAGCGTCAGGCTGGCCTTGCCGCCGCTCACGGTGACGGCGGTGACCTTGGTCGAGAGCCTGAACTCGAGGCCCTGCTTCTTGAAGATCCTGTTGGCTTCCTTGCGGACTTCGGCGTCCATGCCCGGCAGGATCTGGTCGAGGAATTCGACGACGGTGACCTTGGCGCCGAGGCGCTTCCACACCGAGCCGAGCTCCAGCCCGATCACGCCGCCGCCGATCACGACCATGTGGCCGGGAACCTTGGCGAGCTCGAGCGCGCCGGTGGAATCGACGACGATCTGCTGGTCGTTATCGACATCGACGCCGGGGAGCGGGGTGACCGAGGAGCCGGTGGCGATGACGATGTTCCTGGCGCGGTAGCTCTGGCCGCTGACCTCGACGGTGTCGGTGCCGGTGAAGGCGGCGCGGCCCTTGAGCCATTCGACCTTGTTCTTCTTGAACAGGAAGGCGATGCCGCCGGTGAGGCCCTTGACCGCGTCGTTGCGCTGGCCGTGCATCGTGTCGAGATCGAGCTCGACCGTCGCCTTGATGCCGAGCTTGGCGAAGGCGCCGTTGGCGGCGGCGTCGTAATATTCGGACGCGTGGAGCATCGCCTTGGACGGGATGCAGCCGACGTTGAGGCAAGTGCCGCCCAGCGTCTCGCGGCTCTCGGCGCACGCGGTCTTGAGGCCGAGCTGCGCGGCGCGGATCGCGGCGACGTATCCGCCGGGGCCGGAGCCGATCACGAGGACGTCGAAGTCGTAGTTGCCGTCTGCCATCTCAAACCTTCTTTCGTGCTCCGGCGAAGGCCGGAGCGTTGCGGGGCCGGGTGCCCCCCTCCAGCGCTCCGGCCTTCGCCGGAGCACGGCTCAGAACAATGTGTCGTACAAATCGGCCCAGTCGGGATTCCGCTCCTCGATGAGGCGCGTCTTCCATTCCCGCTTCCATTTCTTCATGCGATACTCGCAGGCGCGGGCTGCCTGCAGATCATCGGAATATTCGTACCAGACGAGCAGAGTGCAACCCTTGGCCTTCGAATGGCCTTCGATCACTCCGTTGCGGTGTTGCCAGACCCGCTGCGGTAGATTGCTGGTTACGCCTAGATAGGTCTGGCCGCGGCGGTGGTTAGCCATCAGATAGACGTAACCGGGCTTCATTCCGCTCCATCCAGGGCTCCGGCCTTCGCCGGAGCACAGTGTTTTTTACCTTAAAGGTCGATCAGCAGCCGGGTCGGATCCTCGATCGCGTTCTTTAGCGCGACGAGGAACGTCACAGCCTCGCGCCCATCGACCAGCCGGTGATCGTACGAGAGCGCGAGATACATCATCGGACGGACGACGACCTGGCCGTCGCGGACGACCGGGCGGTCCTCGATGCGGTGGAGGCCGAGGACGGCGCTCTGCGGCGGGTTGATGATCGGGGTGGACATCAGCGAGCCGAACACGCCGCCGTTGGAGATGGTGAAGGTGCCGCCCTTCATCTCTTCCATCTTGAGGGTGCCTTCCTTGGCGCGCTTGCCGAAATCGCCGATGGTGCGCTCGATCTGCGCTACCGACATCGCCTGCGCGTCGCGGATCACGGGCACAACCAGGCCCTGCGGCGCGCTGACCGCGACCGAGATGTCGGCGTAGTCGTGATAGACGATCTCGTCGCCGTCGATCGACGCGTTGACGTTGGGGATATCCTTCAGCGCCATGCACGCGGCCTTCACGAAGAAGCCCATGAAGCCGAGGCGGACGCCATGCTTCTTCTCGAACAGATCCTTGTACTTGGCGCGCGCGGCCATGACCGCGGTCATGTCGACATCGTTGAAGGTGGTGAGCAGCGCGGCGGTGTTCTGCGCTTCCTTGAGGCGGGTGGCGATGGTCTGGCGCAGGCGCGTCATGCGGACGCGCTCTTCCTTGCGGCCGCCAGCCGGTGCGGGAGCGGCGGGCGCGGGCGCGGGCGCCGGAGCGGGGGTTGGCGCGGGTGCGGCGGCGGGCTTGGCGCTCGCGGCGGCGACCACGTCTTCCTTGGTGATGCGGCCGTCCCTGCCGGTGCCCTGCACGGTGGCGGGATCGACCTGATGCTCGAGGATCGCGCGGCGGACCGAGGGCGAGAGCGCGGCGGCTTCGGTATCGCGGATCTGCTCGCCCGGGCCGGACTGCGCGCCCGTCGCGACGGCGGCGGGCGCGGCAGGGGCCGAGGCAGGGGCGGTCGTGCCGCCGGCCGCCTCGATCGACGCGATCACCGCGCCGACATTGACGGTGTCGCCGACCGCGACGCGCTGTACGCCCATCACGCCCGCGACGGGGCTGGGGACTTCGACCGAGACCTTGTCGGTCTCGAGGCTGGCGATCGGCTCGTCGGCCGCCACGGCATCGCCGGGCTGCTTGAGCCATTCGCCGAGGGTGGCTTCGGTGATCGATTCGCCCAGCACGGGCACGGTAACGTCGGTCATATCAGGCCTTCCGGGTACGGCGGATTTCTTCGCGGACATTGTGGCCGAGCGCGTCTGCGACGAGCGCGGCCTGCTCCATCTGGTGGCGCTTCATCAGGCCCGTGGCGGGCGAGGCGGCGGCGGCGCGGCCGGCGTAGCGCGGGCGCTGCGGCTTGACCTTCGCGGCGGCCATGCAGGCTTCGATGAAGGATTCGACGAAGAACCAATAGCCGTTGTTGCGCGGCTCTTCCTGCGCCCAGACCACTTCCTCGATATTGGTCATGCGGCTGAGACGCAGCGTCAGCGGCTCATCCGGGAAGGGATAGAGCTGCTCGATACGGACGATCGCGGTGTTGGTGTCGCCCGCGGCGTTGCGCGCCTCGATCAGATCATAGGCGACCTTGCCGGTGCACAGGACGAGGCGCTTGACGTCCTTGTCGGCGGGCGGGGCCGGATCGCTCAGGATGCGGCGGAACTGGCTGTCGCCCTGGAATTCCTCGGCCTTGCTGACCGCCATCTTGTGACGAAGCAGCGACTTGGGGGTCATCTGGACCAGGGGCTTGCGGAAGTTGCGGCGCATCTGGCGGCGCAGCAGGTGGAAATTATTCGCCGGGGTGGTGATGTTGACCACCTGCATATTGTCCTGCGCGCAGAGCTGGAGGAAGCGCTCGGGCCGCGCGGAGCTGTGCTCGGGCCCCTGGCCTTCATAGCCATGCGGCAGCAGCATCACCAGGCCGTTGGCGCGGAGCCACTTGGCCTCGCCCGACGCGATGAACTGATCGATCATGATCTGCGCGCCATTGGCGAAATCGCCGAACTGCGCCTCCCACAGGACCAGAGTCTTGGGGTCGGCGCTGGCGTAGCCGTATTCGAAACCGAGCACGCCATATTCGGAGAGCGGGCTATCGAGCACTTCGAACGAGCCGTGCGGGATCGTCGCGAGGGGGACGTACTTGCGCTCGGTGTTCTGATCGACCCAGACGGCGTGGCGCTGGCTGAAGGTGCCGCGGCCCGAATCCTGGCCCGAGAGGCGGACGCCATAGCCTTCGGACAGCAATGCGCCGAAGGCGAGCGCCTCGCCGGTCGCCCAGTCGAAATTGGCGCCCGACTTGAACATCTCGCGCTTGGCATCGAGCACGCGGCCGAGCGTCTTGTGAATCTCCAGATCGCTCGGGACCTCGGTCAGGGTGCGGCCGAGGCTGTCGAACAATTTCTTCTCGATGCCGGTATCGACGCTGCGGCGCGCGCTTTCGGAATCGGCGGGCGCGCCGAGGCCCGACCAGCGGCCGGCGAACCAGTCGGCCTTGTTGGGCGCATAGGATTTGCCCGCGACGAATTCGCCTTCGAGCAGATCGGTGAACGTCTGGGTCTTCTCGGCGACGAAGCCCTCGCCGATCACGCCTTCGCGCACCAGCCGTTTGGCGAACACCGCGCTCACCGGCGGATGCTCGCGGATCGCCTTGTACATCAACGGCTGGGTGAAGCTCGGCTCGTCGCCTTCGTTGTGGCCGTTGCGCCTGTAGCACCACATATCGATCACGACGTCGCGCTTGAAGGTCTGGCGGAATTCGGTCGCGACCTTGCACGCGAAGGTCACGGCTTCGGGATCGTCGCCATTGACGTGGAGGATCGGCGCCATCACGCCCTTCGCCACGTCGCTTGGATAGGGCGAGGAGCGCGCATATTGCGGGCTGGTGGTGAAGCCGATCTGGTTGTTGATGATGAAGTGGATGCAGCCGCCGGTGTTGTAGCCGCGTATCCCTGAGAAGCCGAGGCATTCCCAGACGATGCCCTGCCCCGCCATCGCCGCGTCGCCGTGGATGAGGACGGGCAGCACCTGCTCATGCTCGCCAAGATCGCCGCGCATCGTCTGCAGCGCGCGCGCCTTGCCGAGCACCACCGGATCGGCGGCCTCGAGGTGCGACGGGTTGGCGACGAGCGACATATGGACGCTGACACCGTCGAACTCGCGATCGGTGCTGGTACCGAGATGGTATTTGACGTCGCCCGAGCCCGCGACGTCATCGGGGTTGGACGAGCCGCCGCCGAATTCGTGGAAAATCACGCGGAACGGCTTCGCCAGCACGTTGGCGAGCATGTTCAGCCGGCCGCGGTGCGCCATGCCGTAGACGATCTCGCGCACGCCCGATGCGCCGCCATATTTGATGATCGCTTCCATCGCCGGGATCATCGCTTCGCCGCCGTCGAGCCCGAAGCGCTTGGTACCGACATATTTGCGGCCGCAGAACCGCTCCCACTCCTCGGCCTCGATCACCTTGGAAAGGATCGCCTTCTTGCCCTCGGCGCTGAACTGGATGGCCTTGTCCTTGCCCTCCATCCGCTCCTGGAGGAAGCGGCGCTCGTCCACGTCGGAGATATGCATATATTCGAGGCCGACATTGCCGCAGTAATTGGCGCGCAGGATATCGACGATTTCGCGGACGCTGGCCTGCTGGAGGCCGAGGACGCCGCCGAGATAGATCGGCTTGTCGAGCTCGCTGTCGGGGAAGCCGTGATATTCGGTGCGCAGATCCTCGGGCAGGTCCTGGCGCGCGAGGCCGAGCGGATCGAGATTGGCGGCGAGATGCCCGCGCACGCGATAGGTGCGGATCAGCAGCATCGCGCGGATCGAATCGCCGGCGGCCTGGGCGATCGCATCGGTGGAGGGTGCGGCCGCGGCGGCGGGGGCCGGGACGGACGCCTTGGCGGGCTTGGCCGCCGGCTCCATCTGCGTCGGGTCGAGCGCGGCGGTGAGCGCGTCGGTGTCGGACAAGGGCCAGTTGGCGCGCGCCCAGCTGGGGCCGGTCGCGGTGCTTTCCAGCCCGTCGAACCAGCTGCGCCAGCCGGACTCGACGCCCGACGGATCGGCTTTGTATTTCTTGTATAAGGATTCGACGAAGGCGGGGCTTACGCCGCCGGCGATGTCGTCGAAATCGAGGCCTTCATAGCCCATGGTCGTATCCGTTCGTGTTAGCGCTCACATCCGTACGATATAGGCGCGAAAACGTTGCAAATTAGCCCTTAAGCACTTCGAGCAATGTGGTGCCGAGTTCGGAGGGGCTCGCCGCGACCCGAATGCCCGCCGCTTCCATCGCCGCGATCTTGCTTTCGGCATCGCCCTTGCCGCCCGAGACGATCGCGCCGGCATGGCCCATGCGGCGCCCCGGAGGCGCGGTGCGGCCGGCGATGAAGCCGGCCATCGGCTTGCTGCGGCCGCGCTTGGCCTCGTCGATCAGGAACTGCGCGGCCTGCTCCTCGGCGTCGCCGCCGATCTCGCCGATCATGATGATCGACTGGGTGGCGTCGTCGGCGAGGAACAGCTCGAGCACGTCGATGAAATTGGTGCCGTTGACCGGATCGCCGCCGATGCCGACCGCGGTGGTCTGGCCCAGCCCTGCGTTGGTCGTCTGGAACACCGCCTCATACGTGAGCGTGCCCGAGCGCGAAACCACGCCGACCGACCCCTTGGAGAAGATGCTGCCGGGCATGATGCCGATCTTGCACTCGCCAGGGGTGAGCACGCCGGGGCAGTTCGGGCCGATCAGCCGCGACTTGGAACCCGAAAGGGCGCGCTTGACCTTGACCATGTCGAGCACCGGAATGCCTTCGGTGATCGTGACGATCAGCGGGACTTCGGCGTCGATCGCCTCGAGGATCGAATCCGCGGCGAAGGGGGGCGGGACATAGATGACGCTGGCGGTGGCGCCGGTCCTGGCGAGGGCCTCGGCGACGGTGTTGTACACCGGCAGCCCGATATGCTCGGTGCCGCCCTTGCCGGGGGTGACGCCGCCGACCATCTGGGTGCCATACGCCAGCGCCTGCTGGGTGTGGAAGGTGCCGGTCTCGCCGGTCATGCCTTGCGTGATGACCTTGGTATTCCGGTCGACGAGGATGCTCATGCGTGTGTCTCATTCCCGGTGATCGCATCGAACAGATCATCCCACCGCGGGTTCATCTCTTCGATCAGCCGCAACTTCCACGGCCTGTTCCATTTCTTGATCCGCCGTTCGCGCAACCGCGCTTCCTGCAGATCGTCGTGCACTTCGTACAGACGAGGAGAACGCACCCTGTCTCGCTCGTAAATTCTCCGCCGACGCCGCCTCGATGCTGCCAGATCCGCTGGACCAGATTGCTCGTCGAACCGGTGTAGATCGTTCCGTTTCGCCGGCTCGCAACGATATAAACCGCGCCGCCCTTGATTTCTCCCTCCCGTGCTCCCGCGAAGGCGGGAGCCTAGGGTTACAGTGGCCGCCGCTCGATAACCCTGGGCACCCGCCTGCGCGGGTGCACGGCTGGGGTTAGTTGAGCGAGCCGTCGATCGCCTTGCACGCCACCAGCAACTCCTTGACCGCATCGACCGAGACGGTGAGGTTGGCCTGCGCCTCCTCCGTAAGCTTGATCTCGACGATCTTCTCGACGCCCCCCGCGCCGATCACCACCGGCACGCCGACATAGAGATCGTCGATGCCGTACTGGCCGGTCAAATGCGCCGCGGCGGGCAGGACGCGCTTCTGGTCGTAGAGATAGGCCTCGGCCATCGCGATGCCGCTGGTGGCTGGCGCGTAATACGCCGAGCCCGTCTTGAGCAAAGCGACGATCTCGCCGCCGCCGCCGCGGGTGCGCTTGACGATCTCGTCGATGCGCTCCTGCGTCGAGAAGCCCATTGCGATGAGGTCGGGGACGGGGATGCCGCTGACGGTCGAATATTCGATCACCGGCACCATCGTGTCGCCGTGGCCGCCGAGCACGAAGCTGGTGACGTCCTTGACCGAGACCTGGAACTCCTCGGCGAGGAAGTGGCTGAAGCGCGCCGAATCCAGCACGCCAGCCATGCCGACGACCTTGGTGTGCGGCAGCCCCGAGAATTCGCGCAGCGCCCAGACCATCGCGTCGAGCGGGTTGGTGATGCAGATCACGAACGCGTCGGGCGCGTTGGCGGCGATGCCTTCGCCGACGGCCTTCATCACCTTGAGGTTGATGCCAAGCAGGTCGTCGCGGCTCATCCCCGGCTTGCGGGCGATGCCGGCGGTGACGATGATGACGTCGGCGCCGGCGATGTCGGCATAATCGTTCGAGCCGGTGATCCTGGCGTCGAAGCCCTCGACGGGGCCGCACTGCGACAGATCGAGCGCCTTCCCCTGCGGCACGCCCTCGACCACGTCGAACAGGACGATATCGCCGAGGCCCTTGAGCGCTGCGAGATGGGCGAGCGTGCCGCCGATATTGCCGGCGCCGATCAGCGCGATCTTCTTGCGAGCCATTGGAACTCCTTGGTCTGTCTAAAGGCGCAAGCCGAAGATCGGGGCGCGGAACAGCGGAAAACGAGCGCGGCTTAGGCGCATCGCCGCAGGGCCGCAACCTTAGAAAAGCGCGGTCGGAGGATTATCTTTGCGACTAATTCGCATGTGCATTAATGCGTATCGCGGCGCTTCGCATATTCCTCGGCCAGCACGTCGAACGCCTGCTTGTGGACGCCGGTGGGGGAGATCAGCCCCTTGCGGTTCCAGCCTTGCTGATAGACCGGGTGCTGGCGGCGGGGGGAGCGGAAGTCCTTGAGGATCCATGGCGCCATGCCGCGCAGATTGGGGACGCGCGCGGCCATCGCCAGCGTCTGGCGATAGAATTCGGCCTGATATTCCTCGCTGAACTTGTGCGGGGCGGCGACGGCGTCGTGATAGCCGGCGAGCGCCTCGGCGCCGAACTCGGAGAAGATCAACGGCTTGTGCGCCGGCGAGCGCCATTCGAGGCTGGGCAGGCTGGCGAGCGGATCGCCCGAATACCAGCCGTTATAGGTGTTGATCGCCATCACATCGAGATCGTTGACCAGGGGATCGTCGATCGTCTGGACCTTGCCCTCGCGCTTGCTGAGCAGGGCGGCGGTGACGAGGCGGCTGTCGTCGAGGCTGCGGACCTGCGCGATCAGGCTGCGCAGGAAGGCGTTGCGCGCATCGTTGACCGGGGTTTCGTTGGCGACGCTCCACAATATGATCGCGGCGCGGTTGCGATCGCGGACGATGTTCTCGCGGAGCATGGTGCCCGCGGTCTTGAGGGTTTCGGGATTGTTCCAGTTGACCTGCCAATAGACCGGCACTTCGCTCCACACGAGGATGCCCATTTCGTCGGCCATCCGGGTCATCACTTCGCTGTGCGGATAATGCGCGAGGCGGACGAAATTGCCGTGGAGGCCGTCGCGGACCTCGGTGAGCAGCGCGCGGGCGGCCGCTGGGGTGATGGCGCGGACCGGGTTTTCGCCCAGTTCCTCCTCGTGGAGACAGATGCCGCGCAGGAAGATCGGCTTGCCGTTGAGGAGGATATCCTCGCCGCGAACTTCGATCGTGCGGAAGCCGATGCGGTCGCGGAGAACGTCCTCGCCGGCCTCGACACGGACGTCGTAGAGGGTGGGGCTATCGGGCGACCAGCGCTTGAGGCCGCGGGGGGCGGCGATGCTGCCGGTCCAGTTGCCGAGGCCATCGCTATGGCCGCTGAGCGTGACGCCGAGCGCGGGGATGCGCAGCTTGAGCGGCATCCCGGGATCGGTGCCGCGGATATGGATGGTCGCGGCGATGCGGCCTTCGGGGGTCAGGCGGATGAAAGCATCGTCGATCCAGGTTTCAGGGACGGTGATCAGCGAGACCGAGCGGGTGATGCCGCCGTAATTCTCCCAATCGGTGACGGGGGGCGGGACATCGTCGGCAGTGCGCGCCGAATCGACGCCGACGGTGATCTGGTTCTCGCCATCGCGCAGCAGGCCGGTCACCTCGAACGCGAAGGGCGTGAAGCCGCCGACGTGGCGGCCGACCGGCTTGCCGTTGAGATAGACGTTGGCGGTGTAATCGACCGCGCCGAAGCGCAGGAACGCGCGCTTGCCCGGCGTGGTCGCTGCGGCGGTGAAGGTCCGCTGATACCAGACGAGGCTCTGATAATAGCGCATCTCGGGCGCGTGGCCGATCCAGCTGCCGGGGAGATGGGCGATCGGCGATTGCTGCATGTCGAATTCGAAGAACATGGTGGGGTTCTTCGCGGCAACATCGGCCTGGACGGTATCGGCCCAGCGATTGGTGGCGGCGCCCGGGGGCCCGCCGTGGAAGCCCGCCATGCCGTCGCGATAGGGATCGACCGCCCAATGCCATGCGCCGTCGAGGCTCTGGTGCTCGCGCATATCGGCGGAGACCAGAGCGGGAGCGGGGGCTTGGGCGGAGGCGGACGTGGCGAACAGCGCGGCGAGGCCAAGTCCTATCGAAATCAGCAGTCGCCGCATGGTCGCTCTCCTCTGCGCGGCGCCTTTGCGGCACCCTCATCGACCGCCGTGTCTACCCCGGCAGGAACCGGAAAACCACTGCCACCACCACGGCGACAGCGAGGAAAACCGTCACCCCGCGCGAGGCCCAGGAAGGTGCGCCGCGATCCGCCGCCATGATCGGATGCCGCAGCGCCAGCGCGCGCTTTTCGATCAGATACCAGGACGCCATCGCCAGCGCGACCGTCACCGGCAGGCTGATCGCGAGATTCACCCACCAGATGCGCGGCGCGAGCATCATCACGGTCTGCATCACTACCCAATGATAGAGATAGATGCCGTAGGAACAGTCGGCATGCTCGAGGAAGCGGACGCGTCGCAGGTTCGACAGGCCGAGCATGACGGTTACATAGGCGAGTGCGGCGGGCATCAGATAGGATGCAAGCCCGCCGATCGCCAATGAACCGAAGCCAATCACGGCGGCTGCGGCGCACCAGCTGGCCGACCAGCGCATCCGATCGCGATAGACGAACAATGCGACGCCCCACAGGAACGCCCAGACGAAGAAATAGCCGGGTGCCTCGGTCAGTTCGGTCGGGGCGAACAGGCCTTTTTCGAGGATATGGCCGAGCGCATAGATCAGGGTCGTGCCGATCGGCGTGACGATCGCGATGACTGGCCAGCGCCGCATGCCGATCAACGCGAGCAGGCTGATCTCGGCATAGCATTGCAGCTCGTAGGGGATCGTCCACAGCTGCTGATTGACGATGTGCGGATAGGGCAGGGTACCGAACAGGCCGGGCAACAGGAAGTGGATCTCGCCGAGGATGTTGAGGAAATAGGCGCGGAATTGCGCGGCGGTGAAATAGTCCGCCAGCGGCGAGACGGTGAGCAATGGCCCGAGGACTAGCGCGGAGATCAGCACTTCTACCGCGAGCGCGGGAACGATGCGGATGACGCGAAGGCCGAGGAACGAGGTCAGCCTGGCGCACCGCTCGAGGCTGCCCGCGACCAGAAAGCCGCTGAGCGCGAAGAACATCGGCAGGATCGCGTTGAGCGGTATCCGCCACCAGGTGAGATAGACCGCGTCCATCACGGCCTTGCCATAGGTGGTCGAAATGACGTGCGAACAGGCGACCGCCAGCGCCAGGCCGATGCGAAGATAATCGAACCCCGATGATCGCCCGCCGGTGAGCGCTATCCGATCGGCGAGTGTGGTCGGCATCCCGGCAGTTCCCCCCGCTCCAAAGTTGCGGAGCGGCAACGGGGTAGGGTGAACGTGGTAAGTTTTTGCTTAATTGGCGGGTCAGCGCTCGCCGTGACCCTCGGCGAGATACGCCTCTGACCGCATCTCCATAAGTCGGCTGACGGTGCGCTCGAATTCGAACGCGCCGTCGCCCGCGGTGTAGAGCTCGCCGGGCTGGGCATCGGCGGCGGCGAGCAATTTGACCTTATGTTCGTAGAGCGCGTCGATCAGCGTGACGAAGCGCGCGGCTTCGTTGCGGTTGTCGGGGCCGAGGCGCGGAATGCCGACGAGGATCACCGTGTGGAAGCGGCGGGCGATGGCGAGATAATCGGCGGCGCCCTTCGCCTCGCCGCACAGCTTCCGGAACGAGAAGACCGCTACGCCCTTCAGGCATTTGGGGACGTGGAGGGTGCGGCCGCCCGGCACCGGGATGTCGGCGGAGGGGACATGCGCGGCATCCTCCGGCGGGTAATCGGTCAGGCGGAAGAAGGCGGCGGAGAGCTGGGCGGTGGCCTCCGGCCCGTTTGGGACGAGCCAGGTGTCCATCCGGCCCAGCCGGTCTAGCCGGTAATCGACCGGGCCATTGAGCGCGCGGACGTCCATCTTCTCTTCGATCAGGCGGATGAACGGGAGGAACAATTCGCGGTTGAGGCCATCCTTGTAGAGGTCGGCCGGCGGGCGGTTCGAGGTGGCGACGACCGTGATGCCGTGGCGCATCATCTCGGTGAACAGCCGCGAGAGAATCATCGCGTCGGCGGGGTTGTTGACCACCATCTCGTCGAACGCGAGCAGGCGGACATCGTCGGCGATGGCGTCGGCGACGGCGACGACGGGGTCCTCGGTCTCCTTCTTGCGCTCCTCGTTGAGGCGGCTGTGCACCTCGAGCATGAATTCGTGAAAATGGACGCGGCGCTTGCGGCGGATCGCCACGGCTTCGTAGAACAGGTCCATCAGCATCGACTTGCCGCGGCCGACACCGCCCCAGAGATAGACGCCTTTGGGCGGTTCGGGGGCGCGGCCGAGCGCGCGCCAGAGGATCGAGCCCTTCTTCGGGACGGCTTCCAGTTCCTTCGCGAGTTGGTCGAGCCGGGCGGCTGCCTCGGCCTGTTCGGCGTCGTCGCGAAGCTCGCCGGCGGCGACCAGCGCCCGATAGCGTTCAAGGACGTGGCTCACTTGGCCGACGGTTTCCGGATCGTGCCGGTGAAGCTGACGATGATCGCTTCCTCCTGGACGACCAGGCCGCGCAGGAAGAGCAGGCGCCCGGTTTCGCGGAGCAGTTCGACGCGGGCCTCGATCGCGCCATCGCCGAGCGGCGCGCCCGCGATGAATTGCGTGGTCAGGTCGAGCGTCGCGGCGGTGCCGGCGGTGAGCACCCCGAAGCTGCGGCCCGCGGCGAACATCGCCATGTCGATGAAGCCGAGCAGGGCGCCGCCGTGGACGTGGCCGCGCAGATTGGTGTGGATATGCCCGGGGGTGAAGCGGACCCGGGCAATGGCGTCCTCGAGCTTTACCGAGAGCGGGCCGAACAGGCTGTTGAACCGCGTGGTGTCGCTGATCGACCAGCGGCTCCAGCCCGGATGATCCGGATCGTCGCCGAAGGTGAAGGCAGGCGCCGGCTCGCTCAAATCGCCCGCTCGGCTTCCAGCTTCTTGACCTCGGCGATCGCCTTGGCGGGGTTCAGCCCCTTGGGGCAGACGTTGGCGCAGTTCATGATCGTGTGGCAGCGATACAGCGCGAACGGGTCCTCGAGCGCATCGAGCCGCTCGGCATCGGCCTGATCGCGGCTGTCGGCGAGCCAGCGATAGGCCTGGAGCAGGATCGCCGGGCCAAGGAACCGGTCCGAATTCCACCAATAGCTGGGGCATGAGGTCGAGCAGCAGGCGCACAGGATGCACTCGTAGAGGCCGTCGAGCTTCTCGCGGTCCTTGGGGCTCTGCAACCTTTCCTTGCCGTCGGCGGGCACCGGGCCGGCTTCGAGCCACGGCTGGATCGACGAATATTGCTTATAGAAATGGGTGAAATCGGGGACGAGATCCTTGATGACGTCCATGTGTGGCAGGGGCGTGATGCGCACCTCGCCCTTCAGATCCTCGATCGCGGTGGTGCAGGCGAGGCCGTTGCGGCCATCCATGTTCATCGAGCAGGAGCCGCAGATGCCCTCGCGGCACGAGCGGCGGAAGGTCAGGCTCGGATCCTGATCCGATTTGATCTTGATGAGCGCGTCGAGCACCATCGGGCCGCAATCGTCGAGGTCGATCTCGAAATTATCGTAGCGCGGATTGGTGCCGCTATCGGGATCGTAGCGGTAGATCTTGAACTTCTTGACGCGCTTGGCGCCCGGGGCGGCCTTATGGTCCTTGCCCTGGGTTATTCTGCTGTTCTTCGGCAGGCGAAAATCGGCCATTTCTTGGAAGTTCCTTAGCGCGCGCGACCAGTGCGTCCGCGGGCTATGCCTTTCGCATCTGCAGCGCAACCCCGTAGCGGTCAGCCATATGCGAGGACGGTCTCGAGCAGGCCGGGAAAGCGCGCGTCGAACGCGTCGCGACGCAGGCGGCTGACCATTTCGCGGCCCTCGGCGCGCGTCTCGACCAGCCCCGCCGCGCGCAGCACCTTGAAATGATTGGAGAGCGTGCTCTTGGGAATGGCATTGTCCGGGCAGGTCGCCGAGCAGTTGAGCTCCTCGCCGCGGGCGAGCTTGGCGACCATCGCCAGCCGCACCGGATCGGCGAGCGCGTGGAGCGCCACGGGGAGGCCGACGGCCTGGAGATCGGGATGCACGAAGCGGGACATGCGCCACATATAGGAAAGCTTCCTCATTTTAATAGTTCGGCATTATTGAACTATCTGAACAGCGCACCATCTGAGGGTCCGTCCCGCATGGACCGGCGCTTTGCCGCACAAGGGACCGGAGATTAGAAATGAAGAAACTTGCAGGCAAGCGCGCAGTGGTGACCGGCGGATCGCGCGGCATCGGCGCCGCCATCGCCCGGCGGCTGGCCGCCGACGGGGCCGACGTGGTGATCACCTATGCGGGCAGCCACGATGCCGCCGCCGCGACGGTGAAGGCGATCGAGAGCGAAGGCGTGAAGGGGCTGGCGGTGCAGGCCAACGCCGCCGATCCGCAGGCGGTGAAGGCCGGGATCGATCGCGCAGCGGAGACTTTAGGCGGCATCGACATATTGGTCCACAATGCCGGGGTCGCCGAATATGGATCGATCGACCAAGGCGATCTCGATCAGTTCCGCCGGGTGTTCGGCGTCAATGTCGAGGGCGTGTTCGCAGGGACCGCGGCGGCGGTGCCGCACTTTGCAGATAGCGGACGGATCGTGATCATCGGCAGCGTGCTGGGTGACGAATCGATGATGCCCGGCGTCGGCGCTTACGCCGCGAGCAAGTCGGCGGTGCAGGGGCTGGCGCGTGCCTGGGCGCGTGATCTCGCGCCGCGCGGCATCCTCGTCAATGTCATCCAGCCCGGCCCGATCGACACCGACATGAATCCCGCCGATGGCGAAATGGCGCAGGCGCTGCTGCCGACGATCCCGCTGGGCCGCTATGGCCGGCCCGAGGAAATCGCCGCGCTGGCGGCGTTTCTGGCGAGCGACGAATCGTCGTTCATCACCGGCACGCTGATCGATGTCGACGGCGGCGTGACCGCTTAAATAACGTCCAGCACGAGGCCGAGGGAGCGCGCTTCCTCGGCGTCGATGTACCAATTCTCGGGGGCGCGGCGGCAGACGTCCTCGAAAGGGATGCTCGATCCGGCGACGAGATCGCGGAAGCCCTCCTCCTCGATCTTTATCGACTGCTCGATCTCATGCAGGCTGGCCTTGAGCACGGCGACGCAGGTCCGGAGCGGGCCGTTCACCTCGATCGTCTTGGTGAGGATGCGTTCGTGGATCATGATCCGCGTGCCGCGCGTCAGGAAGCGCTTGTCGACCGGGAAGGCCGACATGAACGTCGCCCCCGCCGAATAGACCGCGACCTGGCCGAGGAACAGGACTTCGCGATTGCTGTATTCGCGCAGCAGCCGGATTTCGTCGCCCATCAGCCGCGCGACTTCGGGGTCGCCGCCAAGCGTGGAGATTGCGACGACCAGCGGGCCTTCGCGCGGCGCGGCGGCAAGCTGCTCGCGGAAGCTGGCGTACATCGCCTGGTCGATCGTGCCCGAGAGATGGATATGGGTCCGGGCGAGCGCGGGATAGCGCGTCGCGCGGTTGCTGGTTTCGGAGGGAGCGGCTTGAGGGTCGGTCATGGCGGGCGCAACTGCCGCGGTGGCCGGGGGTTCCCTGCGCGGCGGGATGGCCGGGGCGGGGCGGGGGGCGGCGGCAATTCGCTGCTTGCGCTCGCGCTTCTCCAGCATCCGCCGGACGACGAACGACAGGCCGAAGGTGACGAGCAGGCCGAGGCCCCATTGCACCAGACGGTTGCGCAGGCCCCCGGGGAGCATCTTCTCGACGGCGGCGGGCATCTGCCTGGGCAGATGCGCGGTCAATTCGGCAGGCAGCAGCTTCGCCAACGGGTTCTCGGGCGAAGCCATGGGCGCTCAGTGCCGCAACCGACCGAGGATATCGACCGCGGGGCGGCCGACCGGGGTGGTCGCGGTCTTGGGCATCCGCGCTTCGAGCGGGACGAGCCAGCGATCGACCTTCGATCCGATGCTGATCTGCGGGTTCGACGGGGTGACCGCGCCCTGCGTCTCCCAGGCGGTGATCAGCCCGTGCGCTTCATTGCCCGCGGCGAGCAGCGGCTGGGGCTTGCGCAGCGCGTGGTTGATCATCGCGTCGCCGAAGAAGGTCCAGTCATTGTCCGATGCGCAGCCGAACGAAGTGCGGTCGTCCGATGCGGCGGTGAACAAGGCGGTGGTGTCGCTCCTCAGCGCGGGCACGAACACCCCCGAATAGCAGGCCGAGAGGATCAGCACGCGGTTCTTGATGCCCAGTTCGTCGAGCAAGCCGGCGAGACGGACAGGCGAGAGGATGCCGAAACCATCGTCGGCGTCATGATAGACGATCCCCACCGGCGCGCCGTGGCTGGTGGAATACAGGACGAGAACGTCCTCCTTGGGGTCCATCACCTCGGCGACGCGGGCGAGCGCGAGGCTGAGGCCTTCCATGCTGCCATTGGGCAGCGCGCTGGGGGCGCTGCCGTCGGTGCCGGCGAGCACGAGGGTGCGGCCGACGGCGTCGTAGCGGCGCGACAGGACCTTGCCGGCCTCGCGCGCTTCGCGGCCGAACACGGGATCGCTGTCGAGGCCGATCGAGATGACATAGGCGTCGACCACGCCCTTGCGCTGTGGGGCCAGGCCAGCGAGCGCCTTGTCGAGGCGGCGATGCTCGGCGAGGGTCCAGCGCGCGGTGCGCCCGCGTTCGAGCGCGGGGCCAAGATCGAGGCTGGCCTTGCCCTCCGCCTGCGTCTCGCCCGTCGCCATGCCGGGGAAGCCGGACTTGTGCTCGGGTGCCTTATATTGCGCGAGCGCGGGCGCCGCGAACAGTTGGGCCATCAACAGCGCGGCCAAACCCAACAGCGCGCGCGAAACCGTAAAACGCATGACCCGACCGTACCCCCGACTGGTTAACCTTGTTCAGTCTCGCCGGAGAGGGGGCGGAGTCAAGCGGATAGCGGGGGGCGGGGTCCGATAGCGGGACCGGGAGCTGGTTCTGGCGGGTATAGATTTTATACCTTTTCGGCGCTATATTGCGCCCGGTGTTCGCATTCGATCCAGCCAGAGCGCAGCCAATCTGGCGAAGCACGGCATCGACTTCGATCAGGCGCAGGCGCTGTGGAATGACGAAAAGCGAATCGAGATCCCGACAAGGCACAGCAATGAGGACGGGCGCTGGGCCGTGATCGGGTCGATCGGTGACCGGATTTGGGTAGCTGTGGTCACGTACCGCGATAGCGGCGTCCGCATCATTTCGGTGCGACGGGCGCGAGACAATGAAGAGCAGGCATATGAACATCGAGATGATTAGCGCCGAAGAGTTCGACCGAAAGTTCGATGATGGCGAAAATATCGACGAATATCTCGATTGGTCGCGTACCCGTCGTCCCGGGCTTGAAGCCAAGCGCGTCAACGTGGATTTCCCGGCCTGGATGGTGCGGCGGCTGGATCAGCACGCGCAGAAGCGCGGCGTGACGCGGCAGGCGCTGATCAAGATGTGGCTGGCGGATCGGCTGGAGACGGCGGGTTAGCCCACGCCTTTGATGGCCACACTATCGTCCGCCTTCGCCGATCGTCCGCGCATGAATAAGATTCGAGTGGAGCGATTTCGAGACGCGGCTTGAGGTTTGAAGGCCAAGCCTGACGGGGGCTATTCGATCACGCACTTGTTGCCGTGGCTCATCAGGCCCGTCATGCGTGGATAGGATGGCGCGTCGGCATCGGTGTCGCGCAAGATGCCATCTACCGTCATCCATGCACCGCCCTGTTTGCCTTCGAGCGGCGCGACCGGACTCGCTTCCATATGCGCTTCGATCGTGCAGCTGCGGGTGCGTGCTATGCCGTTGATCAGCATCGTGCCGCATTTCTCATTGCTGACGAGGATTGCCGGGAAGCCCTGGCTCTTCGCCATCGACGCCAGCCGCCGCAGCGTCATCTGGCGGGCGAACGTCTCGCTATGCGCCAATGACAGCGTGGTATAGACGCTGATCACTTCCTTCTTCTTGAACTTGCAGTAGCTGCCCGTGGTCGATCCCATCAACCGGCCGACCTGGGCATGGGCCGGTAGCGTAAACGCGTTGCCGGCGAGGCAGAGCGCGACGAGAAGCAGAGGAAGCCTGGTTCGCGCGCGCTGCGCCGTGACCATCAATACACCCGCTTCTTCGGCTCGATATATTTCACGTCGTCGCTGAGCGTATATTCGTGCACCGGGCGGTATTCGATCCTGCTCTCGCCGCCCTTGCCGCCCCAGCCCTGGAAGGTGGTGATGGTGTGCTTCATCCACGCCTCGTCGTGCCGGTCGGGATAGTCCTCGTGCATGTGCGCGCCGCGGCTTTCCTTGCGGTTCACCGCCGAGCGGATCGTCACCATAGCCTGCGCCAGGAGATTGTCGAGCTCGAGCGTCTCGACCAGGTCCGTATTCCAGATCAGCGAGCGATCGGTGACCTGGACGTCGGCGAGGCTGGCGTAGACCTGCTCCATGTGGCCGATGCCTTCGCGCATCAGCTCGTCGGTGCGGAAGACCGCGCAATGCCTTTGCATCGTCTTCTGCATGTCGGCGCGGATCGTCGCGGTGGGGGTGCCGCCGGATGCGTTGCGGAAGTGATCGAGGCGGCCGATCGCCAGCGCCTCGGAGTCCGCCGGCAGCGGATTGTGCGGCGTGCCGGGCTTGATGGTTTCGGCGATGCGCATGCCGGTGGCGCGGCCGAAGACGACGAGATCGATCAGCGAGTTCGAGCCGAGGCGGTTGGCGCCGTGGACCGACACGCAGGCCGCTTCGCCGACCGCATAGAGGCCGGGGACGACGGCGTCGGGGTTGCCGGCCTTCAGGTGGACGACTTCGCCGTGATAATTGGTCGGGATGCCGCCCATGTTATAATGGACCGTCGGCACCACCGGCAGCGGCTGGCGGGTCAGGTCGACGCCGGCGAAGACCTTGCCGGTCTCGGTGATGCCGGGGAGGCGCTCGTGCAGCACCTTGGGATCGATGTGGTTGAGGTGAAGGTAGATATGATCCTTGTCCTTGCCGACGCCGCGGCCCTCGCGGATCTCCATCGCCATCGAGCGTGACACGACGTCGCGCGAGGCGAGATCCTTCGCCGAGGGGGCGTAGCGCTCCATGAAGCGCTCTCCTTCGGAGTTGGTGAGGTAGCCGCCTTCGCCGCGCGCACCTTCGGTGATCAGCACGCCGGCGCCGTAGATGCCGGTCGGGTGGAACTGGACGAACTCCATGTCCTGCAGCGGCAGGCCGGCGCGCAGCACCATCGCATTGCCGTCGCCGGTGCAGGTGTGGGCGCTGGTGGCCGACTGGTAGACGCGGCCGTAGCCGCCGGTCGCCAGCACCACGGCGTGGCTGCGGAACCGGTGGATGCTGCCGTCTTCCATGCACAAGGCGATCACGCCCCGGCACTCGGGTCCATTGGGACCGTCTTCCATGATCAGGTCGAGCGCGAAATATTCGATGAAGAAGTCGGCGTCATACTTCAGGCTCTGCTGGTAGAGCGTGTGGAGCATCGCGTGGCCGGTGCGGTCGGCGGCGGCGCAGGTGCGCTGCGCGGGCGGGCCGGCACCCATGTTCTGCATCATGCCGCCGAACGGACGCTGATAGATGCGGCCCTCCTCGGTGCGGCTGAACGGCATGCCGGCATGCTCGAGCTCATAGACCGCTGCGGGCGCCTCGCGGACCATATATTCGATCGCGTCCTGGTCGCCGAGCCAGTCCGATCCCTTGACGGTATCGTACATATGCCAGGTCCAGTGATCCGCGCCCATGTTGCCCAGGGAGGCGGCGATACCGCCCTGGGCCGCGACGGTGTGGCTGCGGGTCGGGAAGACCTTGGTGATGCACGCGGTCTTGAGGCCGCTTCCGGCGACGCCCATCGTGGCGCGGAGACCCGCGCCGCCCGCACCCACGACGACCGCGTCATAGGTGTGGTCGACGATTCTGTAGGCTGACGCCACGATCAGAAGCCTCCGGCAGTGAACGCCAGCTTGAGGATCGAAAACACCGCAAGGGCGCCGAGCGCGACGACGAAGTAGGTCAGCAGCACCAGCAGGACCACGCGAGTCTCGTCATGCTGGTAATCCTCGATCACCACCTGCAGACCGAGGCGGAAGTGGTAGAAGGTGGTTACGATCAGCAGGATCATCGGCACCGCCGCCCAGGGCGACGCGAGCCAGCCGACCAAAGTGGCGTAATCATAGGCAGGGAGCAGCGCCAGGCTGAACATGAACCACAGCATCAGGATCAGGTTCGATCCCGCAGTCAGCCGCTGCTGCCACCAGTGGTGCGTGGCTTCGCGATCGGCGCCGGTGGCGGTCACAACGTTATCCATTGAGCTTCTCCAGCACGAGCAGCCAGAAGCCCACCGTCGCGGCGAGCGCGATCAGGAAGGTGACCAGCGCGGTCTGCTTGTTGGCCTTGAGTTCGAAATTGGCGCCGGTGTCTAGGAACAGGTGGCGCACGCCGCTGGCCATATGCTGGAACAGCGCGAGGGTGAGGCCGACGCCGAACACCCAGCCGACCACGTTGAGCGCGCCGGACTTGAGCGTGAACAGGTCGACGAACTCGGCGTAGATCGCTTCGCCGGAGGCCAGCGCGACCAGCCACCAGACCAGCAGGATTGACCCGACCGTGGCAAGGCCGGTGCCGGTGACGCGGTGGACGATCGAGGTCGTCATCCCCGGCCCCCATTTCCAGATTCCAAGATGCGGCGAGAGCGGGCGCGCTTCGTTGCGGGGATTTGCCAAGTGCGGGGTTCCTTATCGGTGCTGGCGCCTAATTAGACGCGCGGGTGCGGGATGCAAGCTGGATTGGTGGCGGGCGCTGCCGGGCCGTTTGGCTAACCTGCCCTTAACCCTTTGGGGAATAGGCTGCTGGCGAGGCTTTTGCATGCCGTTACAGGGGGATCCCAATTCCGTGACCAGCGCAACCAATCCCGAGAATCTGCCGCCCGCGGGGGTGATGGCCGCCCGGATCGACGTGCGCGCGCGCCTGCGGATCTTCGATTTCGACGGATCGCTGATGGCCTCGGCCCGCGAGGTCTGGAAGGCGCTCGAGCCCGAGATTCACGATGTGTCGCAGGCTTATTGGCAGCAATGGCTGCGCTGCTTCGCCGACGAGCGCGTCTGGGCACCGCAGGAGACCGAGAAGATGGTCGAAGTCGGCGTGGTCTTCCTCAAGAACCGTTTTCTCGACACCGCGGGCATTGCCTGGATCGAATCGATCGAGCGTTCGGTCGCCGCGGCCTATGCCGCCGATGTGCCGCCGATGGCCTTGCTTTCGATGATCAACGCCAGTGATCGTGCCGCGCTGGAGGTGCTGATGCGCCGCCAGGGCGTGGCCGATTCGCGGATGCCGCTGCTGATCGACACGCTGATGCGGCTTTCCGCGCTGGAGGGCGACATCACCGTCGAGCTCTACAATATGTACCGCGAATATAGCGCGCAGATGGGCCGCGACCGGCTCGCGGTGGATTTCCGCGACTCGATCGGCGCAACCGTCGAGCGGGCGTCGCGCGAAGGCGACCAGTTGCGCGTGCAGGCGGTGCACACCTCGGCTTCGGCGCGCGGGATGCTCGGCAAGGCGAGCGAAGTCGCCGCGGCTGCCGAGCAATCGGCGGTGGCGATGCGCGAGGCCGCGCAGACCGCGGCGGGGCTGATCCGGGCGATCGAGGATGCGCGCAACGAAGTCGAGTCCGCGGCGGATATCGCCACACGGGCCTCGGGGCAGGCGGGCCAGGCGGTCGGCATGTCCGAAACGCTCAGCGAGCATGCCAAGTCGATCGAATCGATCCTCGGGCTGATCCGCGACATCGCCGGGCAGACCAATTTGCTGGCGCTGAACGCGACCATCGAAGCCGCACGCGCCGGCGATGCGGGTCGTGGCTTCGCGGTGGTGGCGCAGGAAGTGAAATCGCTGGCCAACCAGACCGCGCGCGCGACCGACGACATCGCCGCCAAGATCGCCGCGATCCAGTCGGCGACCAAATCGACCGTCGAGACCAATGCCTCGATCCGCTCGACCGTAGCCGAAGTGCAGGAATCGGCCAACCGCATCCGCGCGGCGATGGAAGTGCAGGCGCAGACCGTCACCGCGATCACCGCGGCGGTCGACGAGACCGCGCTCGCCGCCGACTCGATGTCCGCCACGATCGGCGCGATCCGCGAGGATACCGAGGCGGTGGCATCCGAAATCGACCGGGTGGGCCAGGGCTTCGCCGCCCTCGACGGCCAGCTCGTCAGCCTGAAAAGCAGCGCCAGCGACTTCGTTGCGAAAGTCGCGGCATAGGAGAGATACGCATGGCGAAGAGCCGCGACCTGGGAAGATGGAGCGCCGGACGGCGTTCCGCCGCCGATCATCTGCGCGAATATGACTGGGACGGCCTGATCGCGCCCGCATGCGCCGAGATCGATGCGCTGCTGCGCGACGATTACGATGCGATCGCGCGGTCCTTCTGGGATCATTATCTGACGCTGGAATCGACGCAGAAGCTGCGCGGCTGGTACGAGGATCCCACCCAGTTCGGTGCGCAGCTGGAAAGCAGCGTCGGCTATACACGCATGAAATATAGCCACCCGCTCGAAGAGCAATGGGTCGAGATGGCGTTCGAGCATGCCGCGAATACCGACAAGGCGGGGGTTCCGCTGACCGCGACCTTCGCGGCGCTGGCGCATGCCCATTCGACGACGATGCGGCTGCTGGTCGACAAGCTGGGCGGCGATGCGCCGCGGCTCAATCGGCTGAGCGATGTGGTGCAACGGCTCGCGATGGTCGAGGCCGATCTGATGGCGACGCATCTCGGCGCGCGCGATGCCGCCGAAGTGGGCGAGCGCCGCAAGGAGCAATCGCGCGCGTTCCAGGCGAGCATCGCCGAATCGATCTCCGGCGCGACCGCGCTGGGCAACCGCATCAAGGTGCAGGCGCAGGGCGCGTCGAGCTCGGCGCGGGGGATGCTGGGCAAGGCGAGCGAAGTCGCCGCGGCGGCTGAGCAATCGGCGGTGGCGATGCGCGAGGCCGCGCAGACCGCTGCGGGCTTGATCCGCGCGATCGAGGATGCGCGCAACGAAGTCGAGGCTGCGGCGGACATCGCTACGCGGGCATCGGGACAGGCGGGCCAGGCGGTCGGCATGTCCGAAACGCTCAGCGAGCATGCCAAGTCGATCGAATCGATCCTCGGGCTGATCCGCGACATCGCCGGGCAGACCAATTTGCTGGCGCTCAACGCTACCATCGAGGCCGCGCGCGCAGGCGATGCCGGACGCGGCTTCGCGGTGGTGGCGCAGGAAGTGAAGTCGCTGGCCAACCAGACCGCGCGCGCGACCGACGATATCGCTTCGAAGATCGCCGCGATCCAGTCGGCGACGCGCTCGACGGTCGAGACCAACGCCTCGATCCGCTCGACCGTGTCCGAGGTCCAGGAATCGGCCAACCGCATCCGCGCGGCGATGGAAGTGCAGGCGCAGACCGTCACCGCGATCACCGCGGCGGTCGACGAGACCGCGCTCGCCGCCGATTCGATGTCGGCGACGATCGGGGCGATCCGCGAGGATACCAAATCGGTCACCACCGAGATCGACACGCTCCAGCGCGATGTCGCCGAGGTCGACGAAAGGCTGGTTTCGCTGCGCGCGGCCGCCGAGAATTTCTCGACGGCTGTCGCCGCTTAGTCCCCCTCCCGCTTGCGGGAGGGGTTAGGGGAGGGGTTGTCCTCCCGTCCCACGATGGAAACTGCCGATACGCCCTCCCCCAACCCCTCCCGCAAGCGGGAGGGGAGCAAGAAGATGACGGCCCGCTCGCGAGCCGCTAGTGGAGGCCGATGGCTTCCAATATTTTGCTTACCGGCAGCAGCCGCGGGATCGGCGCCGCGACCTTTGACGCGCTGACCGCCGCGGGCGCCCGCGTTATCGGGCACGGCACCAGCAGCGGCATCCCCGCCGACTTCACCGACCCGCAAGCACCGCAAGCGCTGTGGCAAGGCGCGCTCGATGCGCTCGACGGGCGGATCGACGTGCTGGTCAACAACGCCGGCATCTTCGAGGCCGCGCCGATCGATCTCGATCACGACGATTGGGTCGCGGCGTGGGAGAAGACGATGCGGATCAACCTGACCGCCTCCGCCGAGCTGTGCCGCCTTGCCGTCCGCCATTGGCGTTCCGAGGCCCGTCCGGGGCGGATCGTCAATGTCGCGAGCCGCGCGGCCTATCGCGGCGACTCGCCCGCGCACTGGCATTATGCCGCGTCCAAGGCGGGCATGGTCGGCATGACCAAGAGCATCGCGCGGGGCTATGCGGGGGAGGGCATCCTCGCCTTCGCGATCTGCCCGGGCTTCACCATGACCGGGATGGCCGAGGATTATCTGGCCAGCCGCGGCGGCGACAAATTGCTCGCCGATATTCCGCTGGGCCGCGTCGCCGATGCGGCCGAGGTGGCGGCCGTGGCGAAATTCTGCGCGCTCGAGGCGCCGGCCTCGATGACCGGCGCGGTGCTCGACGTGAATGGGGCGAGTTATGTTCGGTAGGGATTTGCGCTGATGGCGAGCTGGAAAGTCACTTTGCCCTGCACCCGGGCCGAGGCCGAGGCGCTCGATGTCGATGCGACCGGGCTCGAGCCGCCGCCGGTGCTGCTGACCAGCGAGCGTATCGCCGACGATCCGTCGAGCTGGCAGCTCGAGGCCTATTTCGCGGGCAAGCCCAACAGCGCGGCGATCGCGGCGGTGCGGGCTTTGGTGCCGAGCGCGGGCAAGATGCGCGCCGAGGCCGAGCGGATCCGCGACGCGGATTGGGTGACGATGAGCCAGGCGGGGATCGAGCCGGTCCATGCCGGGCGCTTCTATGTCCACACCGGCACCAACAAGGGGCGGGTGCCGAAGGGCACGCGGGCGTTCCGGATCGATGCGGGCCTGGCGTTCGGGACGGGGACGCACGAGACCACCAGCGGGTGTTTGCTGACGCTCGATGCGCTGCGGGCGCGGGGCATGGGTTTCCGCAACCTGCTCGATCTGGGGACCGGGACCGGGCTGCTCGCCTTTGCGGCGATGCATTTGTGGCCGCGGGCTTATGCGACGGCTTCGGATATCGATCCGCAGTCGATCGTGGTGACCGCGGAGAATGCCGCGTTCAACGGCGTGGCGCTGGGCGAGGGGCAGGGAGAGCTCGCGCTCGCGGCGGCGGCGGGGATGAACCATGGGCTGCTGATCGGCCGCGCGCCCTATGACCTGATCATCGCCAATATCCTCGCCGGGCCCTTGGTCGAGCTGGCGCCGACGGTGAGCGCGGCGCTGGCCGAGGGCGGGAGTTTGATCCTTGCCGGATTGCTGCAGGGCCAGGCGGACACGGTCGCGCGCGCATACCGGCGGCAGGGGCTGCGGCTGGCCGGACGGATCGACAGCGGCGAGTGGCCGGCGCTGCGGCTGGTCAAGCGCGCGCGCTATGGCTGGGAGCGGACGACTCGGCTGGGGCCGGGCGGCGTCGGCGAGGCGCCCGGGTTCGGGAGCTGGTGACCCTGTTCCCCTCCCTGCAAGAAAGGGGAGTTAGGCCTTCGACTGCGCATATTTCTGCGTGCCGTGCGCGATCACCGAATCCTCCGGCAAGATCGTCGCGATCGGGATGTCGGGCGTATCGACGATCTCTTCGTACAGCGGCGCGAAGTCGGTCTCCACCGTCACCCGCAGCAGTTCGTCGAAGCTGGGGATCACGAAATAATTCTGCTGGAAATCGTCGATCCGGTAATCGGTGCGCATCACCCGCTTGAGGTCGAAGCGGATGCGGTTGGGACTGGGGTCCTCGAGCGCGAACTGGCTCTCGGCGAAGCTCGAGACGATGCCCGATCCGTAGATGCGCAGCCCCTCGGGCTCCTCGATCAGGCCGAATTCGACGGTGTACCAGTAGAGCCGGCCGAGGTTCTTGAGAGCCCCCAGTTCCATCGCACGCTGGCCGCCGCGGCCATAGGCTTCGAGATAATCGGCGAACACCGGATCCGCGAGCATCGGCACATGGCCGAAGACGTCGTGGAAGACGTCGGGCTCCTGGATGTAATCGAGCTGGTCGGGGCGGCGGATGAAATTGCCCGCGACGAAGCGGCGGTTGGCCATGTGATCGAAGAACACCTCGTCGGGGACCAGCCCCGGCACCGCGACGACCTGCCAGCCGGTGAGCTTCATCAGCCGTTCGGAAAGCTCCTCGAAATTGGGGATGCCGCCGTTTGAAAGGCGAAGCACGTCGAGGCCCTTTAGATAGGCCTGCGACGCGCGGCCGGGCAGCAATTTCGCCTGGCGCGCGAACAAAATGTCCCAGGTGGCGTGTTCCTCCGCGGTGTAATGCGCCCAATCCTGGGGTATCGTCCAATCCGCGGACGCGCCCTCCGGCGGGCGCTCGAGCACATGCGTTTCCTTTGCCATGGCAAGCGCATAGCATGGCGATGGGAGGGCGCGAAACATGCTGAGCTTTGTCTGGCGGCTGATACGCAGCGTGGTGCTGACACTGTTGGTGGTGGTGGCGAGCTATGCGCTGGCGGCGGTGGCCGGCAGCTCGATCCCGGTCAACGGCGATTGGCGGCAGGCCGAATCGGGCGTGCGCATCTATGTGATCGACAATGGCGTCCACACCGATCTGGTGCTGCCGGTGACCGCCGAGGGCGTCGATTGGCGCGGGCTGCTGAAGCCGGAGGATCTGGCCGACCCGGCGCAGGCGGCGCGGAGCCATGTCGCGTTCGGCTGGGGCGACCGCGATTTCTACCTCAACACGCCGAGCTGGTCGAAGATGGAGCCGGGGCGGGCGCTCAGCGCATTGGTCGGCGCCGGGCGCACCGTATTGCATGTCGCGCATATCGCCGAGCCGAAGGCGGACACACGGGTGCGCGCGGTGGTGCTGCGGCCCGAGGAATATCGGCGGCTCGCGGCCTATGTGCTGGGCACCTTCTCGGGGCGGGCGAGCGTGCATGGCTATGCGGGCAATGACGCATTCTATGCGGCGAAGGGCGGGTATAGCGCGATCTGGACCTGCAATCAGTGGACCGGCGAGGGGCTGCGCCGGGCGGGGGTGAAGATGGGCGCGTGGACGCCGTTCACCTTCGCGGTGATGCGGTGGCTGTAGGTCCGCCGGGCAAATTGCTGTGGGCGGCCGAACTGCCGCGCGCGGCGGGGAGCGTGGTCTCGCTGCTGCTGGCGCAGCGGCAGTTGCGCGCGGCGCCGCGGGGCGACGGGCGGCCGGTGCTGATCCTGCCGGGACTCGTCAACGGCGACCGGTCGAACTTCGTGATGCGGGGGTTTCTGCAGCGGCTCGGATACCGCGCCTATCGCTGGGAGCTGGGGCGCAACACCGGGACGCGCGCGGTCGGGCCAGAGGCCGAGCGGCTGATCGCCCGGGTGCGGGCGATTTATGACGAGACCGGCGAGAAGGTGACATTGATCGGGGTATCGCTGGGCGGGATCATGGCGCGGATCGTGGCGCAACGGCGCGCCGATCTGGTGCGCGAGGTGATCACGGTCAGCGCGCCCTTTGCAGGGCCGGCGACCGCGACCAATGTCTGGCGCGCGTTCGAATTCCTCTCGGGCGAGAAGATTAGCGATGCTGGCGTGCTGGCGCGGTCGGCGGAGGCGGCGGCGCCGCTGCCGGTGCCCGCCACGGCGATCTGGAGCCGCAGCGACGGGCTGGTCAACGGGCTGATCTGCCGCGACGACCAGTGCCGCGCGATCGAGATCCGCAGCAGCCATATGGGCGTGCAATTGCGGCCCGCTACCCTGCTGGCGGTCGCCGACGTGCTCGCCGGTTCGCCGCTTGCAATGTAGGATTTCGGCTGCTTTGATCCTTGGCCCGGGCAGGCAACACGCACCGGCCCGCTCTTTGAATGCGTAGGTTCCGCGGCAGCGTAAGTTTACGAATTAAGCGAAAATACGGAAACTTTAGCCGTTCCGCTCTAGTCCCGACGATTGCCGCGCGGATCGGCGCGGAAACCCTCGTCCTGATAGTCGCGCGCGTCGAAGGGCTGGCAATTCTGCGGGTCCTTCCTGCAGGCCTTGTCGTGCGCCTTGCGGGCGCGGCCTTCGCGTTCCTCGGCCTTGCGCATGCGCTTGCCGTAGTTGCGGTCCGATTCGGACTGGCTGGTGGTGGTCCAGTCGACCGCCTTCGACGCGACCTTGACCGGCGCGGTGACCACGTCGAACGCCGTCTTGACGCAACCGCCGGTCAACAGCGGAAGCGTGGCCGCGGCCACGATAAGAAATCTACGCATCATAAGCCCCCTCAACGCGCAGGCGACCGTCCAGTCGCACGTGCCTGGACTCCAATATGCGGGAAATCCGTGAAGAAACCGTCCACACCGAGTTGAAGATACGGCAATATTTCGGCGGAAAGGTCGCCGTGGGTAGCCGGGTCGCCGCCCGCGCGGAGCGCCGGGGGGAGGAAGAAATTCTCGGCGCGGAAGGTCCAGGGGTGGACCTTCAGGCCCGCGGCATGGGCATCGGCGACCAGGGTGGTCGGCTGGCCCCACACGGGCATGACCATCGCACGCTCGGGGCCGACGCCATAGGCGTAGGCGGCGACCGCGCGCAGGCCTTCGGGGGTAGTCATCGCCTTGTAGCTGGGCGTCGCATTGTCGGCGGGGCCGCCGGCCTGGCTCATCAGCTGGATCAGGCGGACCCGGGTCTGGGTGTGCAGCGCCTTGAGATTGTCGACCTCGAACGACTGGATGAACACCGGCGCGTCGGCGCGGTCCCAGCCCGCGGCCCTGAGCGCGGCGAGCAGGCGCGGCTCTACGGCCAACCCGATCGAGGCGAAATAGCTGGGATGCTTGGTCTCGGGATAGATGCCGATGGTGCGGCCCGTTTCGCGAGTGGCGCGCTTGGCGAGCGCGATGATCTCGTCGAGGGTCGGGATTTGGGCCTGGCCGTTGTACGCGGTATTGGCGGGGCGGAGCAGGGGGAGGCGCTCCTTCGCGCGCAGCGTGCGCAGCTCGGCGAGGGTGAAATCCTCGGTGAACCAGCCGATCATCCGCGCGCCGTCGATCGTCTTGCTGGTCTTGCGCGCGGCGAATTCGGGGTGATCGGCGACGTCGGTGGTGTCGGCGATGTTGTTCTCGTGGCGGGCGACGAGCACGCCGTCCCTGGTGGGGACCAGATCGGGCTCGATGAAATCGGCGCCCTGATCGATCGCGCGCTGGTACGAGAGCAGGGTGTGCTCGGGCCGTTCGCCGCTGGCGCCGCGATGGGCGATGACGAGGATCGGGGGTTCCATGGGCCGGTTGTGCATGCCCGCGCAGCCCGATGCCAGCAGCAAGACCAATCCCAAGAACAATCTCGCCACGCCAGTCTCCTTTGGGTAGCAGCTAGAGCATGGATGTGACGGAAGCGAGGCTGCGTGGCCGACAACGATAGCGTGCTTGCCGCCGCGCGCGCCTGGAAAGGCGCGCCGATGGCGCTGGCGACGGTGGTCTCGACCTGGGGATCGGCCCCGCGGCCGCGCGGCTCGCATATGCTGGTCCACGCCGACGGGCGGTTCGAGGGATCGGTTTCGGGCGGATGCGTCGAGAGCGACATTCTCGCCACCGCCGCGGAGGTGATCGCGGGGGCGCCGGCGGTGGTGAAATCGTACGGCGTGGCGGATAGCGCGGCCTGGGAAGTCGGGCTGCCGTGCGGGGGCACGATCGAGGTGCTGATCCAGCCGGTTTCCGCCGCCGGCTTCCCGCCCGCATTGTTCGAGCGCGTGGATGCCGCGCGCGCCGAGGGGACGCCCTTCGCGGTGGCGACCGATCTGGCGACGGGGGTGAGCGGCGGGGCGGGCGGGTTCGTCAATCTTTACGATCCGCCGCGGCGGTTGCTGATCGTCGGCGCGGTGCAGATCGCGCAGGCTTTGGCGGGGCTGGCGCGCGAATTGGGAATTTCTTGCACGGTGATCGATCCGCGCGGGAGATTTTTGACGTCCGAGCGGTTTCCGGGGGTGATGCTCGACGACCGCTGGCCCGATGAGGCAATTACCGCGCTGAAGCCCGACCCCGCCACGGCGGTGGTGACGCTGAGCCATGATCCCAAGATCGACGATCCGGGGCTGATCGCGGCGCTGGCGGGGCCGACTCGCTATGTCGCGGCGCTGGGTTCGCGGCGGAGCCATGCGGCGCGGCTCGAGCGGCTGGCGGCGGCAGGCGTGGCGCCCGGCGATCTGGCGCGGATCGACGGGCCCGCGGGGCTCGATCTGGGCGCGATCGGACCGGCGGAGATCGCATTGTCGATCGCGGCGGCGATGGTGAAAAGCTTCCATGATCGCGGCTGAAAAGGTCGCGCTGGTGCTGCTCGCGGCGGGGCGCTCGCGGCGCTTTGCCGAGGGCGACAAATTGACCGAGCCGTTTCTCGACAAGCCGTTGGCCTATCATGTCGTGACCGCGCTGGAGGACGTCCCCTTCCTTGCGCGGATCGCGGTGGTCTGGGACACCGAACTCGATTTCGCCGGGCGGGGATATGAGGTGGTCGAGAACCCCGATCCCTCGGCGGGGATGGCGCGGTCCTTGTGCCATGGGGTGGCTCGGGCGCAGGCACTGGGCGCGGAGGCGGTGCTGATCGCGCTGGCCGATATGCCCCGGGTCACCGCCGGCCTGATCTACCATATGCTCGATACCGCCGACGGGCCCGATACCGTGGTCTCGGCAAGCGACGGGGTGCAGCCGATGCCGCCGGCACTGTTCGGCGCGGCCCGGTTCGACGCGCTGCTGGCGCTGGAGGGGGATGAAGGCGCGCGCGCGTTGATCCGCGGCGGGCATCATGTCGTCGCCAGCGCCGCCGAGCTGGTGGATGTCGATACGCTGGACGATCTGCACGCGCTGCGCGCGCTCTATGGGCTGCCGAGCGACGGGGCGCCCGCAGCCTAGGCGGAACCCGCCGTAACCTGCGCCGCGACTTCCTGCATCGAGCCGACGACGAGCAGCGAATCGCCGCCGACCAGCCCGACTTTGGTCTGGCCGTTCTCGTCGGTGCGCAGATAGGCGATGTTCGCCGCGACCACGAGATAGTCGCCGCCGCGGGATTTGAGTTCGACGAATTTCATCACGGATGCTCCTTGTCCCCTTCGCTGTACCACCAGGGCGATCGGATTGGATTAACGTCGCCGACCCGCCTATTCGTGCCGCAGCGCGTCGATCGGGTTGAGGCTGGCGGCGCGGCGGGCGGGGAAATAGCCGAAGACGATGCCGATCACCGCCGAGATGGCGAACGCCGTGACGTTGATCGGAATGTCGAACAGGAAGGGCAGCCCGCCGGCATAGGCCAACCCCACCACCGCGAGCTGCGCGACCACCAGGCCGATCAGGCCGCCGATGCACGACAGCACCACCGCTTCGACCAGAAACTGCATCAGCACCTCGCTGGCGACCGCGCCGATCGCCAGGCGGATGCCGATCTCGCGGGTGCGCTCGGTAACCGAGACCAGCATGATGTTCATGATGCCGATGCCGCCGACGATCAGGCTGATCGCCGCGACGCCGGTGACGATCTGGGTGAGCAGAGTCGTGGTGGTGTTGAGCGTGGCGCTGATCTGCGCGGTATCGAAGATGTTGAAATCGTCCTGCTTGCCGCCGGTGATGTTGCGCCGTTCGCGCAGCAGATCGCCGATCGAGGATTGAACGGTGGCGTTGTCATAGGCCGGATCGACGCCGACCAGCATCAATTTGATATCCTGGCTGCCGGTGAAGCGGCGCTGGACCTGCTTGATCGGCATGATCACGACATCGTCCTGATCGCCGCCGAAGCCGGCCTGCCCGCGCGTGGAGAGCACGCCGATCACGTCGCACGAGATGCCGTTGACGCGCAGCCGCTCGCCCATGACCCTGCCGCCGTGGAAGAGATTGGTGCGCACGGTGTTGCCGATGATGCAGACGCCCTTGCCGGCCTGCTCCTCGGCGCGGGTCCACAGCCGCCCCTGGACGAGCGGCCAGGGCTGGACCTTGAAGAAGTCGGCAGTGGTGCCGTTGACCGTGGTCGACCAGTTCGAGCCTTCGTAGATCGCGGTGGCGCTGGTCCCGGCCTGCGGGGCGACCGCTGAGACGCCGGCGATCTGGTTGCGGATCGCATCGACGTCGGATTGCTCGAAATCCGCCGGGCGCGGGCCACCGCCGCCGCGGCCGAAGCCCTGGCCGGGGCGGACCTGGAGGATGTTGGTGCCCAGACTCGAGATCGATTGCTGGACCGCGGCGGTGGTCGCCTTGCCGAGCGTGACCATCGTCACCACCGCGGCGACGCCGATGATGATGCCGAGCGTGGTCAGGAACGAGCGCAGCAGGTGGCGCTGGATCGAGCGTAGCGCGAGAATGAAGGTGGTGCCGAACATTAAAGCTCCCCTCCCGCTTGCGGGAGGGGCTGGGGGAGGGGCTGTCCTCCAGCGAGATGGGTCGAGGATGATGGCCCCTCCCCTAACCCCTCCCGCAAGCGGGAGGGGGACTTCTCGATCCGCTCGACCAGCCCGTCCTTGAAGTGGACGATCGTTCGCGCGAACGCGGCCATGTCGGGCTCGTGGGTGACCATCAGCACGGTGATGTTGCTGGTCTGGTTGAGGCCGGTGAGCAATTCCATGATCTCGCGCGAGCGCTCCGAATCCAGATTGCCGGTGGGCTCGTCGGCCAGGAGGACGTCGGGGCTGGTGGCGATGGCGCGGGCGATGGCGACGCGCTGCTGCTGGCCGCCCGAAAGCTCGGCGGGGGTATGGTCCCACCAGTCCTTGAGGCCGACCTTGTCGAGCGCGGCCATCGCGGTCTCGCGGCGGACATGCTTGGCATCGCCGCGGTAGAGCAGGGGCAGCTCGACGTTTTCGAGCGCGCTGGTGCGCGAAAGCAGGTTGAAGCCCTGGAACACGAAGCCGAGATATTTGCGGCGAACCAGCGCGCGCTGATCGCGGCTGAGCTTTTCGACGTGGAAGCCCTTGAACAGGAACTGGCCGGCGGTGGGCACGTCGAGGCAGCCGAGGATGTTCATCGTCGTCGACTTGCCGGAGCCCGAGGGTCCCATCACCGCGACGAAATCGCCGGCCTGGATGTCGAGGTCGATGCCCTTCAGGGCCTGAAAGGCGGTGTTGCCCTCGCCATAGGTCTTGGTGACGCCGCGCAGCCGGATGAGCGGGTCTGCGTCAGATTCAGGCGCCACTGCGCTGGCCTCCGCCGCCTTGGCCGCCGCTGCCCTGACGACGCTGGCCGCCGCCCGATCCGGTGCCCCGCTTGGTGGCGTCGCCCGAAAGTTGGCCGGTGATGACCTTCATGCCGGGCTTCAGATCGCCGCTGGTGATCTCGGTGACGGTGCCGTTGGTGTCGCCGGTGGTGACCTTGACCGGGGCGGGCTTGCCATCGTCGCCGAGGATATAGACGGTCTGCTGTGCGCCGCGGCTGGTGGTGGCGGATTTCTCCGCACCGCCGCTGCCGCCGCGGCGGGGACGCTGGGGCACGAGCGCGCCGGTGATGCCGCTGCTGGTGGCCGCCGCCTGCGGCACCGCGGGGGTGAAGCGCAGCGCGGCGTTGGGGACGAGCAGGACGTTCGGACGCGCCTTGGTGATGATCTCGGCGGTCGCGGTCATGCCGGGGCGGAGCTGGAGGTCGGGGTTGGCGACGCTGAGAGTCGCGGCATAGGAGACCACCGTCGCGGTGGTGCTGGTGGTGGTGGTCGTCTGCGCCGAGAGGTTCGAGCCGAGATCGACGCGGGTGACCCCCGCCGGAAAGGTGCGGCCGGGGAAGGCATCCACGGTGAAGCTGGCGGGCTGGCCTTCCTTGACGCCGCCCACATCGGCTTCGTCGATCGCGACCTGCAACTCCATGTTCGACAAATCTTCGGCGATCACGAACAAGGTAGGGGTGTTGAACGAGGCCGCGACGGTCTGGCCCGCGTCGATCTGGCGGGCGAGGACGACGCCGTTGACCGGCGAGCGGATGACGGCCTTCTGGCGCTGGGTCTGGTTCGACGAGAGCGCGGCGCGGGCGGAAATGACATTGGCCTCGGCGGCGCGGGTGTTGGCGACCGCGCGGGCGACGGCGGCCTGGGCGGCTTCCATCTCGACCTTGGCGGGGACGCGGCCGCCCGAGAGGCGGCTGACTTCCTGGAGGCGCGCGAGCTGGGCCTGCGATTCGGACACGGTGGCCCGGTTCTGCATCACGGTGGCCTGCGCGGCGTTCAGCGCGGCGACGCTCTGGGTGATGGTGTCGTCGAGCCGCGAGGTATCGAGCACGGCGAGCGCCTGGCCCTTGGTGACGCGGGCGTTGACGTCGACATAGACGGTCTCGACCAGGCCCGAGAGCTCGGAGCCGACCAGCACCTGATTGGTGGGGGCGAGCTTGCCGGTGGCGGAGACACTGACGGTGAGGTTGCCGCGCTCGACCGCTTGCGTGGAATATTCCGTCGCCGCCGACCCGCCGAAACAGCGGGAGAGCAGCAGTGCGAGGCCGATCAGCACGACCACGCCGACGATATATTTGAGATAGCGCCGCCAGACGGGCACGGGCTTCTCGCCGAGGAAATCGGTCAGATTGGGATCATTGGCCATTGGGAGCCTCGGGTACGGTGTTGCTGTCCCAGCCGCCGCCGAGCGCGAGGTAGAGCTGGATCAATGCGGTCGCCTGATCGGCCCGCGATTGCGACAGGCCGTTGCGGGCGGAGAGCAAGGCGCTCTCGGCCTGATTGAGCGTGGTGAAATCGGTGAGGCCGGAGCGGTATTGCATCCGGCTGAGGATCGCCGAATTGTTCGCGGCTTCGTAGGCGATGGCGAATTGCCTCGCGCGCTGCTGGGCGGTGTCGAGCGCGACCACGGCGTTTTCGACATCCTCGAGGCCGGTGAGGACGGTCTGCTTGTAGAAAGCGAAGGCGCCGTCGGCGGCGGCTTCGTTCGACCGGACCTGGCTGCGCAGGCGTCCGCCGTCGAAGATGGTCTGGGCGATGCCGGCGAACAGGCGCCCGGTGATCGCGTCGAACACCGTGCCGAGCGCGCCGCCGCCCGAGCTGAGGCTGCCGCCGATCGACAGCGCCGGATAGAGCTGTGCCTGCGCGACGCCGATGCGCGCGCTGGCGGCGGCGAGGTTGCGTTCGGCGCTGCGGACGTCGGGGCGCTGGCGCAGCGTCTCGGCGGGGATGCCGGTCGCGACGCTGGCGGGGCCGACCGGGATCGGCTGGACCGCCGCCATCTGTGCCTTTAGCGCGCCGGGGGCCTGGCCGGTGAGGACGCCGAGGCGCGAGACGAAGCTGTTGTAGCTCGCCTCGATGCTGGGGATCGTTGCGGCGGTCTGCGCGCGGGCGGTGCGCGCCTGCTCGCCGTCGAGCGAGGAGACGAGGCCGGCCTGGACGCGAAAGCCGGCGATTTCGAGATTGTCGTCCTGGATGGCGAGACTGTCGCGGGCATTGGCAAGCTGCTGCTGCGCGAGGCGGGCGAGGACATAGTTGCGGGCGATCTCGGACTGCACCGAGATCAGCACCGACGCGTAGTCATAGCCCGATGCCTGATAGCCGGCGCTGGAGGCCTCCACGCCGCGGCGGGCCCCGCCGAACAGATCGACCTGATAGCTGGCGTCGGCGCCGACCGAGAAACTGTCGTTCTGCCCGCTGAGATTCTGGCCGGCGACGGTAACGTTCCGCGAGTAGCCGCCCGACGCGGTAAGGCTGGGCAGCAGCAAGGCGCGCGACTGGGCGAGCGACTCGCGGGCCTGGCGGAGGCGGGTTACGGCCTGTGCGACATCAAGATTGGCGGTGCGGCCCTGCTCGACGAGCTGGCCCAGCATCGGATCGTTGAAGTTGCTCCACCAGTGGGTGAGGTCCTCGCTCGCCTGCTGGTTGGCGGCGACCGAATAGCCCTCTGGCACGCCCAGTTCGGCCGCCGCCCTGGGGTGATAATCCGGCCCGGCCGCGCAGCCGGCGAGCGGGAGCGCGGCCGTAAGCAACAAGGGAAGAGCGCGTCCGATCATGGCGACTAGATGGTTTCAACCGGCATGGAGTTCCATCGAAACATTGTCGCAGTTTGTCGCAACCGGCGCTTTCCTCGCCATCGGAGCGCCAGCGTAACGGAGTCAACGACTTGCACGAACGATTTGGTTCGACGACATTTTGCGACAATATTCTTTGGAGGGCGGGGCATCGGGCGATGAGCGAAATCAGCATCAAATTCGCGGGCATCGCCCCGGACGCTCCCCCGCTGACGGTTCGCATCAGCGGTGGCGAGTTCAAGATGGACCCGACGCACGGATTCACGCTCGTTGGACCGATTGAGTCGCTTGTCGCGACCGGCAGTAGCGTCTGTATCCCGCGCCGGTCGAACGAGCCGTATCGCTGCGAACTGCATGCCGCGTTGCGCGCGTTGGACGGCAGCCCCCAGATCGAAATCGACGACGGCCTGCCCGACACGCAACGGCGGGATCGCGCGATCCAACAGGAGATGAAGCGGCGCGCGGAGGCGGAGCGGTATGGGTCCTCGGCCCGCTGCTGGGAAAATCGCAGCCTGCGCCGCAGGAGCGCATCGACGTGACCTGGACGACCCTGTCCGGACCGCGCACAGCATCGGCGCAGTTTGGCGTACCGCTGCCGCTCGACGATCTCGCCCGATAGAATTGGTCGGCTTGCACACGCCGACCGCTTGGGCAAAGTGCGCGCGAGCATTTGCCCCGGAGAGCCAACATGAGCGAGAGCGTCTACCCCGTGCCCCAGGAATGGGCGCGCCGCGCGAAGGTCGACGCGGCGGGGTATGAGAAGCTCTATGGCCGCAGCATCGCCGATCCGGGGAGCTTCTGGCTCGAGCAGGCGAAGCGGCTCGATTGGGTGCGGCGGCCCGAGATGGCGGGGGACTGGTCGTTCGACGAGAAAGACTTCCACATCAGCTGGTTCGCCGACGGCAAGCTCAACGTCTCGGCCAATTGCGTCGATCGGCATCTCGCCAAGCGTGGCGATGCGACCGCGATCATCTGGGAGCCCGACGATCCGCGCGATGCGCCGCGCCGCTACACCTATCGCCAATTGCATGCCGAGGTCTGCCGCTTCGCAAACGTGTTGAAGGGCGAGGGCATCAGGAAGGGCGACCGCGTCACCATCTATATGCCTATGATCCCCGAGGCGGCGTTCGCATTGCTGGCGTGCGCGCGGATCGGGGCGGTGCATTCGGTGGTGTTCGGCGGCTTTTCGCCGGAAGCGCTGGCGGGGCGGATCACCGATTGCGACAGCGCCTTTTGCATCACCGCAGACGAGGGGCGCCGTGGAGGCAAGGCGGTGCCGCTCAAGGCCAATGTCGACGCCGCCGCCGCGCATGCGCCCGCCTTGCAGAAGGTGATCGTGGTCAAGGCGACGGGTGGCGCGGTGACGATGCAGGCGGGCCGCGACATCTGGTATCACGAGGCGGCGGCCGCGGTTTCGGCGCAGTGCCCGGCCGAGCCGATGGGGGCGGAGGACCCTTTGTTCATCCTCTATACCTCGGGATCGACCGGCAAGCCCAAGGGGGTGCTGCACAGCAGCGGCGGCTATCTGCTGTGGGCGAGCCTGACCCACGAGTTGGTGTTCGATTACAAGCCCGGCCAGATCTACTGGTGCGCGGCGGATATCGGCTGGGTCACCGGGCACAGCTATATCGTCTATGGGCCGCTCGCGAACGGCGGGACTACCTTGATGTACGAGGGCGTGCCCAATTGGCCCGATGCCTCGCGGATCTGGCAGGTGGTGGACCGCCACCAGGTCGAGATCCTCTATACCGCGCCGACGGCCCTCAGGGCGCTGATGCGTGAGGGCGATGCTTTCGTCACCGCGACGTCGCGCAAGTCGCTCAAGCTGCTCGGGACGGTGGGCGAGCCGATCAATCCCGAGGCGTGGCGCTGGTATCACGAAGTGGTGGGCGAGGGGCGTTGCCCGATCGTCGATACCTGGTGGCAGACCGAGACCGGGGGGCAGATGATCGCGCCGCTTCCCGGCGCGACCGCGCTCAAGCCGGGATCGGCGACGCTGCCGCTGCCCGGGGTCGATCCGCAGATCGTCGATGCCGAGGGGCAGGTGCTGCATGGGGCGACCGAGGGCAATCTGTGCATTGCCCGGAGCTGGCCGGGGCAGATGCGCAGCGTCTGGGGCGATCATGCGCGCTTCTTCCAGACCTATTTCACCACCTATCCGGGCAAATATTTCACCGGCGACGGATGCCGCCGCGACGCCGACGGCTATTACTGGATCACCGGCCGGGTGGACGATGTCATCAACATCAGCGGGCACCGGATGGGCACCGCGGAGGTCGAGAGCGCATTGGTGCTCCACCCCAAGGTCGCCGAGGCGGCGGTGGTCGGCATGCCGCACGACATCAAGGGGCAGGGCATCTACGCCTATGTGACGCTCAACTCGGGCTGCGTTGCCGACGAGGCGCTGCGCAAGGAACTCCGCGACTGGGTGCGCAAGGAGATCGGCCCGATCGCGACCCCCGACGCGCTGCAGTTCGCGCCGGGGCTGCCCAAGACCCGCAGCGGCAAGATCATGCGGCGCATCCTGCGCAAGATCGCCGAGGGGGACGTGTCTTCGCTGGGGGATATCAGCACGCTGGCGGACCCGGCGGTGGTCGACGATCTGGTGGCGAACCGGATTTCTTAAAAGCCCCTCCCCTTCAGGGGAGGGGTTGGGGGTGGGGCCTCGCCGTCTCACCGCGAACGACGGCGATGAGGATAGCCCCCACCCCAACCCCTCCCCTGAAGGGGAGGGGCTGAGATAGCCCGCTAAATCCCGTTGCAGCCGGGTTTTGCCGCCGTTATAGTCCGCTAATACAGGTTCATCCCGAGGAATTAACGCATGAAGATCAGGAACTTGGTCCGCCTCGCGGCGGGCGTTGCGATGCTCGCGGTCGTGGCTCCGGCTTGGGCGCAGACCGCGCCGAAATATGGCACCTTCGGCATCGACCTGACCACCAAGAGCGAATCGGTGAAGCCGGGCGACGATTTCTGGACCTACGCCAACGGCGGCTGGGCCGCGAAGACCGAGATCGCCGCGGACCGCGCCTCGGCCGGCTATAGCGTCAAGCTGGTGGACGAAGCCGAAGTCAATGTCCGCGCGATCCTCGACGAAATGGCGAAGAACCCCAAGAAATACGGCGCCAAGGGAAAGCAGCTCGGCGACTTCTACGCGGCGTGGATGGACGAGGCCGGGATCGAGGCGCGCGGCACCGCGCCGCTCAAGCCCTATCTCGACCGCATCGCCGCGGCGAACGACAAGGCCGCGATCCAGACGCTGTTCGCCAGCGTCGGCTATGCCGCGCCGGTCAATATCGGCATCAATCCGGGCTTCGCCGATCCGACGCATTATTCCGCGGCCGCGGCCCAGGGCGGGCTGGGGATGCCGCGTGATTATTATCTGCTCGCCGGCGAGAAGTTCGACGGCTTCCGCAAGGCCTATCGCGCCTATATCCAGCATATCCTCGAGCTGACTGGCGTCGCCGATGCCAGCGCCAAGGCCGATGCGATCTTCGCGCTCGAGACGACGATGGCCAGGGTCGAATGGTCGCCCGCCGAGAGCCGCGATCTCATGAAGCTGAACGATCCCCAGAACGTCGCCGGGCTGGAGGCGAAGGCGCCGGACTGGGACTGGGCGTTGCTGCTGAAGACCGCCGGGGTCGACAGCTCGCCGACCGTGATCATGGCGCACAACACCGCGCTCGTCGCGCTGGGCAGGATCTTTACCAGCACCCCGGTCCAGATTTGGCAGGATTATCTGACGTTCCACTTCGTCAGCGATCACGCGACCTATCTGCCCAAGGCGTTCGACGATGCGCGATTCGGCTTTTATTCGCAGACCCTCTCGGGCGTGAAGGTTCAGCGCGACCGCTGGAAACGCGGCGTCCAGGCGGTCAACGGCGCGCTCGGCGAATCGGTCGGCGCGATCTACGTCGCACGCTATTTTCCGCCTGCGGCGGAGGCCCAGATGGCCGAGCTGATCGAAAATCTGCGCGGCTCCTATCAGGAGCGGATCAGCGCTTCGCCGTGGATGGACGACAGCACGCGCAAGGCGGCGCTGGTCAAGCTCGCGGCGTTCGATCCGCGGATCGGCCACCCGGTCAACTATATCGACTATTCGTCGCTGAAGGTCGACCGGAGCGACTTGCTCGGCAACGCGATGCGTTCGGCCGAGTTCGATCACCAGCTCGAGCTGCAGCGCTTTCCCAAGCCGGTCGATCGCAGCCTGTGGGAAATGACCCCGCAGACGGTGAACGCCTATTACAATCCCTTCTCGAACCAGATCACCTTCCCGGCGGCGATCCTGCAGCCGCCCTATTTCGATCCCAACGCCGATCCGGCGGTGAACTATGGCGCGATCGGCGCGATCATCGGGCATGAGATGGGCCACGGCTTCGACGACCAGGGCAGCGGCTTCGGGCCGACCGGCAAGTTCGAGAATTGGTGGAGCGAGGGCGCCAAGAAGGCGTTCAAGGAGCGCACCAACGCGCTCTCCGCGCAATATGACGCCTATGAACCGATCCCGGGCACGCACATCCAGGGCGCGCTGACGCTCGGCGAGAATATCGGCGATCTCGGCGGCATCGAGGCGGCCTATGGCGCGTTTCAGCGCTACCAAGCCAAGCACGGCAAGGCCAAGGTGATCGGCGGGCTGACCGGCGACCAGCGCTTTTTCCTGGCATACGCCCAGGCCTGGCAGACCAAGGTGCGCGAAGACGCGCAGCGGCAGGCGCTGCTGACCGATCCGCACAGCCCGGCCAAGTATCGCGTCAACGGCATCGTCCGCAATGTCGATGCCTGGTACACCGCGTTCAACATCAAGCCGGGCGACGCGCTGTATCTCGCGCCCGAGCAGCGCGTGCATATCTGGTAAGCGTGCAACGCCGTCTTTCGTCGCGGGAGAGGGCGCGCTGCCCAGCGCACGATCGCGATGCGGTCGCGCCAATCGCCTGACTTTGTTGACCGTTGCCGCGTGGTTTCGGGCGCTTCCGCCTGCAACGCACCGGCGACGCGGCACCCTTGCGACAGCGACGCGCCGCCCGCGCGCCCGATGCGCGACCGCGGCGCGACGAAGGGGCGGCCTAATCGCACCGGTTGGCGACGGTTTCGCGCTGCTTCGTGACGGGATAGCGTCACGGAGGCCACGGGCATGCGGCTCCGTCGCGGCACGGGTCACGGCGAGTCTGGAAAGCTGGCTGCCCACGACCAGGGTAAAGCAGGCGAAAGCCAACATTTGAAGCCGTATCGCCGCTCCCTGCCCGGTGCGGGGATTGCCATGGTGCACCCTGCGGCCTCAGCGGCGCGTGCGTCCGGCGCCTAGCTGGCGAGCAATTCGAAGGCGAAATAGCTGAGGAGGCCGCCCGAGGCGGCGAAGGCGATTGCGTAGCCGATGGCGTAGAACCAGAAATCCGACGGCTCGCCCGTGCGGGAATAGCCGACACGCTTCGAGTAGATCACGCCACGCCTCAGACCTGCGAACAACGGCCAGCCGGCGAGCAAGGCGATGGCGATCAGGGCGGCCAGACCGATAGAGGCGCCCACGATCATGCACATCTCCTGGCTGGTACGGGTGCGGCGGGAGGAGGCTGAACAGGCCTCCTCCCGGCCGGGACTAGCGCGTTTCGCCGCCCAGGTTGGTGCCGGCCGCCTGCGGCTCGCCGAGCTCGGCCTGGCCGGCCAGATCCTCGGCATCTTCCAGCGTATCGAGATGCATCCACTTCTTCACGATCGGCGACAGCAGCAGCACGACCGCGCTGACGCCGATCGTCCACAGCCCGATCGTCCAGTAGATGTCGAGCGTCGCGCTTTGCGTCATCTCGCCGCTTTCGCCGCCGGTCGCTTCGCCGATCTTGCCCGCGACAAAATTGCCGACCGCGGTCATGTAGAACCAGGCGCCCATGATGAAGCTGGCCAGCGTGGTCGGCGCGAGCCGGTTCATCGCCGAAAGGCCCACCGGCGACAGGCAGAGCTCGCCGGTCGTGTGCAGGAAATAGATCAGAAACACGAACAGCACCGGCGTCGCCACGTTCGGCCCGACGCTCTTGGCGCCGATCACGAAGACGAGGAAGCCCAAGCCCACCTGCGCCAGCGCCAGCGCGAACTTGGCGGGCGCCGACGGCTCCAGCCCCTTCTTGCCCAGCCTGGTCCACAGCACCGCGAAGATCGGGCCGAGCAGGACGATGTAGATCGGGTTGATCGACTGGAACAGCGAGGTCGGTACGCCCGAGCGATCGACGAACTTCTCGGTATAGAGGCTCAGCGAACCGCCGGCCTGCTCGAACAGGCCCCAGAAGATCGGGTTGAGCGCGATCAGAAACAGGATCGCGAACATGCGCTCGCGCGGTTCCTTGGGCAGCTTGAGCGCTTCGTAGAGCGTGTAAAGCAGCATCGCGACGCCCGCGACCGCGAGCAGTCCACCGATCACGTTCTGATACTGGACCAAGGCCCAGATAACCGCGACCGAAGCCACGCCGACGCCGTAGAGCGCATATTCGCGGTTGCGGGTGAGCGGAACCGGTGCCTCGCCCTTGCCCTTCAGCGCGGGCTTGCCGAGCACGAAGATGATCAGGCCGATGACCATGCCGATACCCGCGAGGCCGAAGCCGTAGGACCAGCCCACCGTCTCGCCCAGATAGCCGACGAGGATCGTGCCGAGCGCCGCGCCGGTGTTCACGCCCATGTAGAAGATGGTGTAGGCGCCGTCGCGCCGCGTGTCGGTCAGGCGATAGAGCTGGCCGACGATCACCGAGATATTGGCCTTGAGGAAGCCCGAGCCGACGATGATCAGCGCGAGCGCCATCCAGAAGACGTTGATCGCGGGATCGGCCTGCTTGACCGCGGCATCGGTGACGCCGTGCATCCCCTCGACCGCCATGAAGCCGTGCCCGAGCGCGAGCAATACGCCGCCGAAGAACACCGCCTTGCGCTGGCCCAGGTAGCGGTCCGCCAGATAGCCGCCGAGCACCGGGGTGATGTACACCAGGCTGGTATAGGCGCCGTAGATCAAATTGGCCTTGCCATCGCCGTACAGCCAGAATTTGGTGAGATAGAGGATCAGCAACGCGCGCATGCCGTAATAGGAGAAGCGCTCCCACATTTCGGCGTAGAACAGCACGAACAGTCCCTTGGGATGGCCCACGACTTCGTCCGATTTGCGCGCGCTGAGCGTGAGCCCGAAGGCAAGCACGACCACCAGCGCGGCGGCTGCGATCGCGGCGATCCAGTCGCCCTCGTTCCACAGCGCCGTGTCTTTGAATTGCGGCAAGGTTGTTCCCCTAAAACAATATAGCTCGTCCGCGTTTGCGCGGCCCGATGAATGGCCGGGAAGGTAACGCCGGAATCGGGCTTGCCAAGAACATTGTGGATTGCGGGCGGTGTCCCTAGCTGCACAGCATGACGCTCAACGACACCTCCACCCCGCTTTCGCTGCTCAAGACCCGCCGGTCAGGGAAGCCGCGCGACCTGATCGGTCCCGGGCCGACCAGCGACCAGCTCGTGGAAATGGTCGAGATCGCGGCGCGGACGCCCGATCATGGCAAGCTGTTCCCGTGGCGCTTTGTGATCGTGCCGCCTGAAGAACGCGCGATGCTGGCGGTGAAGCTCCAGCAGATCCTCGCCAAAGAGAAAGCCGATTGCGGGCCGCGCGATCTGGAAGCGGCGGAGCAGTTCGCGATGCAGGCGCCGGCGCTGGTGGTGGTGCTTTCCGCGCCGGTGATCCCGCACAAGATTCCGTTGTGGGAGCAGGAATTGTCGGCGGGGGCGGTGTGCATGAACCTGCTCCACGCCGTTCACGCGATGGGCTTCGCGGGCGGGTGGATCACCGGCTGGGCGAGCTATTCGGACGCGGTGCGCGACCTGTTCGGCGATGCGCCGGAGAAGATCGCCGGTTTTATGTTCATCGGCACGCCCGTCCATCCGCTGGAAGAGCGGCCGCGGCCCTTACTGTCCGATATCGTACATTTCTGGAGCGCGGGGGCTGGACGTCCGGGTTAATTGGTGTATTATAGCAGCATGACAGCACTAGAGCATGACGACAGCCCGGTGTACCTCAAGCTGCGCGCCACCATCGCCGCGGCGATCCTGCGCGGCCAGTATCGCGCGGGCGACCAATTGCCGTCGGTCCGCGCGCTCGCCGCGGAGCATGGCGCCAATCCGCTGACGGTGGCCAAGGCGTATCAGAGCTTCCAGGACGACGATTATGTCGAGGTCCGGCGCGGGGTCGGCATGTTCGTGCTGCCCGGCGCGGTCGAGCGGCTGCGGATTGCCGAGCGCGAGCGGTTCCTGACCGGATATTGGCCGCGGGTTCGCGAGCATATCAGCCTGCTCGGGCTCGATGCGCAGGACCTGCTGGACCGCGAGCTGGCCTGATCCGATGGAGCGCGGCATGGAGGAAATCGGAATCACCGAGGACACGCCCAAGCCGCCACCAAGCTGGACCCGCACCCTGATCGGTTTCGCGCTGCTGATGCTCGGCGCCTTCACCTTTCAGACCGCCGCCGCCAAGCGCTTCTACATTCCCTCCGCCTCGATGATGCCGACCCTGCTCAAGGGCGACCAATTGGTAGTGAGCAAATATCCCTATGGCTGGTCCTATGCCTCGCTGGCGCTGCATGGCAGCGAGGTGGTGCCCGGGCGGCTGTTCGGCGCATTGCCCGAGCGCGGCGATGTCGTCACGGTGGCGCGGCGCGACGACGGCAACGACTTGATCAAGCGCGTGATCGGGCTGCCGGGCGACACGATCTCGGTCAGCCACGGGGTGGTGATCCTCAACGGCAAGCCGGTGCCGCGCGTGGCGCATGGCGTGGCCAATCTGCCGGTGGACGAGAATGTGCCGTGCGACGAGCCGATGTTGGCGCCGTTCCGCCGCGAGGGCGCCAACGGCAAGCTCTATTGCAGCCTACCCTTGTTCCGCGAGACTTTGCCCAACGGCGTCAGCTACGACACGATCGATCTCGGCGATTACGATCTGCCCGGCGGCTATGTGAGCCCGGGCGACGATTTCGCGCGGATCGCGGTGCCGGCGGGGCAGGTGTTCCTGATGGGCGACAATCGCGACCAGTCCGCCGACAGCCGCTTTTCGCTCAAGCAAAAGGGGCTGGGCGGGCCGGTGCCGATCGAGACGCTGGGCGGGCGCGCCGAGTTCATCACCCATAGCTATGACGGCAGCGGATCGGCCTTCAACCCGGTCAGCTGGGTCAGCACGCTGCGCGGCGGTCGCGCCTGGACGAGCCTTCGGCCCGAGCACGCCGCCAAGTGACGCTCCTCATTATCGGCACCTACCGGGTTCCGCCCGCGAATCTCGATGCCGCGCGTCCGGCGATGGCGGCGATGGTGGCGGGCAGCCGCGCCGAGGCGGGGTGCCTCGCGTACAGCTATGGCGAGGACGTGCTGGTTCCCGGGCTGATCCATGTGACCGAGCGCTGGGCGGATCGCGAGTCGCTCGCGGCGCATGGGGCGGCGGCGCATATGGCGGCGTGGCGCGCGGCGTGGCCCGCGCTGGGGATCGGGGAGCGGGACCTGGTGTTGTACGCGGCTGACGCGGGCGTGGCGATTTAGGCTTCTTAAACCCCTCCCCTGAAGGGGAGGGGCTAAGATCACGTCGCGAATGCCTCCGCATCGATCGAATACAGCACGTCCGCCTTGGCCATCGCCGCCGCCTTCAACCCCATCGCCTCGGGAACGACCTGCTCGACGTAGAAGCGCGCCGCCGCCGCCTTCATCTTGAGGAACGCCGAGTCTTCCCCGGTGCGCGCGGCGATGCGGCCCTGCTCCTCCATCAGCCAGCCAGAGACGGCGACCGACAGCATCGTCAGGAAGGGGTAGCTAGCGGCGAGGCGATCGTCGGTGTCGGCGGCGAGGAGGTAGCGGGTGACTTCGTCGCACGCCTCGATCAGCCGGGTGAGCTCGCCATTCTCCGCGTCGCCGCGCATCTCGTCGAGCAGGCCGAGCAGGGTGCCGCCATTGTCCATGCTCAGCTTGCGGCCGACGAGGTCGGCGGCCTGGATGCCGTTGGTGCCTTCGTAGATCGGGGTGATGCGCGCGTCGCGGAAATGCTGGGCGGCGCCAGTCTCCTCGATATAGCCCATGCCGCCATGGACCTGCACGCCGAGCGACGCGACTTCGTTGCCGAGATCGGTGCCGTGCGCCTTAGCGAGCGGGGTGAGCAATTCGACGCGCTTCTTCGCAGCGGCATCGCCGGCACGGGCGCGGTCGAGCTGGCCGAAGGCGTAATAGACCAAGGCGCGCGCCGCCTGGGTCTGCGCCTTCATCCGCATCAGCATGCGGCGGACGTCGGGGTGCTCGACGATCGCCACGCTCTCGCGGCTCGGCGATCCGGCGCGGGCGGACTGGATGCGATCACGGGCGTAGGCGACGGCGCGCTGGGTGGCGCGCTCGGCGACCTGGACGCCCTGGAGGCCGACGTTGAGCCGCGCATTGTTCATCATCGTGAACATCGCGACGATCCCGCCCATCTCGTTGCCGATCAATTCGCCGATGCAATCGTCGTGATCGCCGAAGCTGAGCACGCAGGTGGGCGAGGCGTGGAGGCCCATCTTGTGCTCGATCGATACGGTGCGGACGTCGTTGAAGTCGCCGGGGGTGCCGTCTGCATCGAGGCGGTATTTGGGGACGAGGAACAGCGAGATGCCCTTGGTCCCCGGCGGCGCGCCGGGGGTGCGGGCGAGGACGAGGTGGACGATGTTGTCGGACAGGTCGTGATCGCCGAACGAGATGAAGATCTTGGTGCCCTTGATTAGGAAGGTCCCGTCGCCGCGCGGGGTGGCGGTGGTGCGCAGCGCACCGACGTCGCTGCCCGCCTGCGGCTCGGTGAGGTTCATCGTGCCGGTCCAGGCGCCGGTGGCGAGATGGGGGAGATAGGCGTCCTGTTGCGCGGGGGTACCGTGGTGGACCAAAGATTCGATCGCGCCGACGGTGAGGATCGGGGCGAGCGCGAAGCCCATGTTGGCGGTGCCGAGCGTTTCGAGCACGGCGATCGAGAGGCTGACGGGGAGACCCTGACCGCCATAGGCCGCGGGCGAACCGATCGTGCCCCAGCCGCCATCGACATAGGCCTTGTACGCCGCTGCGAAGCCCGCGGGCATTTTGACGCCGTCCTCGGTCCACTTCGGGCCGGCCTGATCGCCGAGCCGTTCGAGCGGCGACCATTCGCCCGCGGCAAAGGCGCCAGCGCCTTCGAGTACGGCCTCGACCAGATCGGGCGTGGCCTCCTCCGACAGTTCGGAGAGGCGGACGATGTGGTCGAGCACGAAGCGCTGCTCGGTGGTGGCGGGTACGAAGGTCATGCGGGCTACTCTTGTCGCTAGGTTGCGGGCGCTATAGCGCCGCTTTGATGAGCGCGACAAATCCCCTTGTCCTCCCCTACGGCGAGGCCGCGATTGCCGAGGCCGGGCGGGTGATCGCGGGCGGCGGATGCGTCGCGGTGCCGACCGAGACGGTCTACGGGCTGGCCGCCGACGCGACGGACTCGCGGGCGGTGGCGGGGATTTATGCGGCGAAAGGGCGGCCGAGCTTCAATCCGCTGATCGTGCATGTGCCGGACTTGGCGGCGGCGGAGCGGATCGCGATGTTCGACACTGTGGCGCGGGGATTGGCCGAGCGGTTCTGGCCGGGGCCTTTGACGCTGGTGCTGCCGCTGCGGGAGGGCTCGGGGATCGCTTCGCTGGTTACGGCGGGGCTGGATACGATTGCGATTCGGGTGCCGAGGCATCGGGCGATGCAGGCGCTGCTGGCGGCATGTGGCGTGCCGCTGGCCGCGCCCTCGGCCAATGCCAGCGGCGGGATCAGCCCGACGCGGGCGAGCCATGTGGTGGCGAGTCTGGGCGGGCGGATACCGCTGGTGATCGACGATGGGGCTACGGCCGCGGGGATCGAATCGACGATTGTGATGGGGCGGGAGATTTTGCGGCCCGGGCCTTTGACGCAGGCGGAATTGTTCTCCGGCGAAGGCCGGAGTTCTGGATCACAGGGTGGATCGCCCGGCAACGCAGCGCTCCGGCCTGCGCCGGAGCACGGGGGCGTGGTGGCGCCGGGGCAGCTTGCCAGCCACTACGCGCCAATCAAGCCTTTGCGATTGAACGCCACTGAAGCGGGAAGCGGCGAGTGGCTGATCGGCTTCGGCGCGATCACCGGCGACGACACGCTCTCCGCCGCCGCCGACCTCACCGAAGCCGCAGCCAATCTATTCGACGCACTCCACCGCGCCGATGCAGCCGCCGCGTCAGCCATCGCCGTCGCCCCAATTCCCGCCACCGGCATCGGCATCGCGATTAACGACCGGCTGGCCCGCGCCGCGCACCCGCGGCGCTGAATCGTCGGAAACCTTTACACCTACGTAACGAAGGCTAGTCTCTCCCGCGCATAATAGGAGGGGTGACCATGACCAACGTACAACGAGGGCTTGCCGAGTTGATCGGCACTTTCTGGCTGGTGTTCGGCGGGTGCGGCAGCGCGGTGCTGGCGGCGGGGGTGCCGGACGTCGGCATCGGCTTTGTCGGCGTATCGATCGCGTTCGGGCTTACCGTGCTGACCATGGCCTATTCGATCGGGCATATTTCGGGTTGCCATCTCAATCCCGCGGTGACCCTCGGCCTGTGGGCGGGTGGACGCTTCGCGGCGAAGGACATTCCGCTTTACGTGATCGCGCAGGTCGCGGGCGCGATGATCGCCGCGTTCCTGCTGTCCTACGTCGCGGCCGGCGCGCCGGGCTATGCCGGCGGCCTGGCGTCGAACGGCTTCGGCGAGCATTCGCCGGGGCATTTCTCGTTCGAGGCGGGGATGGTGATCGAGGTCGTCCTGACCTTTATGTTCCTGCTTGTGATCATGGGATCGACCGACACGCGCGCGCCCGCGGGCTTTGCGCCGATCGCGATCGGACTGGCGCTGACGCTGATCCATCTGATCTCGATTCCGGTGACCAATACCTCGGTCAATCCGGCACGCAGCACCGGGCCGGCCTTGCTCGAGGGCGGGATCGCGCTCAGCCAGCTCATGTGGTTCTGGATCGCGCCGATCGCAGGCGGGCTGATCGGCGGGTTCGTCTACAAGACGCTCGGCGCCGATGCGACCAAGCGGCCGCCGGTCGAGGGCGAGGCTTTGCCCTGACCTTAATTCCTCCCTCGCGAAGCGGGGGAGTGCCGGGTTGGATTGCCCCCGGCAATCCAAGATCGTGCCGGGGGGCACAATCGACCCGGCACTGGACCACGAAGTGGTGGAGGGGGCCTCTCCGCGAGCTTTGTGCTTGCGGCCAAGCCCCCTCCGTCACGCTGCGCGTGCCACCTCCCCCGCTCTGCGAGCGAGGGAGGAATCGAAGAATTAAACCGCCGCGCCCTTAGCTCTTTCCGCGAAGCTCTTGCGGAGCTTCCTGATCTTGGGCGGGATCACCGCGAGGCAGTAGGAATTGTTCTGCCCTTCGCCCTGCCAATATTCCTGGTGGTAATCCTCCGCGGGGTACCAGGTGCCGAGCGGCTCGATCGTGGTGACGATCGGGGCGGGCCAATCCGCCGCGGCGCGCGCGATCGCGGCGTTGGCTTCGGCTTCCTGCTCGGGCGAGTGCGGGAAGATCGCCGAGCGGTATTGCGTGCCCACATCGTTGCCCTGGCGGTTCAGCTGTGTCGGATCGTGGGTGCCGAGGAACACGTCGAGCAGATCGCCATAGCTGAGCTGATCGGTGTCGAAGGTGACACGAATCGCTTCGGCGTGCCCGGTGGTGCCGCTGCAGACCTGCTTGTAGGTCGGGTGCTCGGTGTGGCCGCCGATATAGCCGCTCTCGACCTTGCTGACGCCGATCACGTCGTTGAACACCGCTTCGGTGCACCAGAAACATCCGCCTGCGATGGTCGCGGTCTCGGTGGTCATGCGCTACTCCTTGCCTAAGCCGCCAAGATAGGATTGAGGCGCTGAAGAGCAATGGCGAGGAATGCGATGCGCGAAGGCACAGTGATGGTCACGGGAGGCGCCGGCTATATCGGCAGCCATGCGGTGCTGGCGTTGCTCGATGCGGGCTGGAAGGTCGTGGTGGTGGACAATCTCACCACCGGGTTCGACTGGCTGGTCGATCCGCGCGCAACCTTGGTGCGGGGCGAGATCGAGGACGAGGCGCTGGTGCGCGCGACGATGCGCGAGCACGGGGTCATCGCAGTGATGCATTTCGCCGGATCGATCATCGTGCCGGAGTCGGTCACCGATCCGCTCAAATATTACCGCAACAACACCGTCGCCAGCCGATCGATCATCGAGAGCGCGGTGGCGTGCGGGGTCAGGCATTTCATCTTCTCCTCGACCGCCGCGACCTATGGCATGCCCGAAGTCGTACCGGTGCGGGAGGATATGCCTAAGCTGCCGATCAATCCGTACGGCACGTCGAAGCTGATGACCGAGCTGATGCTGCGCGATGTCGCGGCGGCGCACGACTTCAATTATTGCGCGCTGCGTTACTTCAACGTGGCGGGTGCCGATCCGCAGGGGCGGACAGGGCAATCTACGGCGGGCGCGACGCACCTCATCAAGATCGCGGTCGAGGCGGCGATCGGCAAGCGCGACCATGTCACGGTGTTCGGCACCGATTACGACACCCGCGACGGCACCGGGGTGCGCGATTATATCCATGTCAGCGATCTGGCGGCGGCGCATGTCGACGCGCTGGGGTTGCTGATCGAGAAGCCCGAACTGAGCCATACGCTCAACGCCGGCTATGGGCGGGGCTATTCGGTCAATGAAGTGCTCGACGCGGTCGATCGGGTGACCAACTTGCAGATCGAGCGGCGGTTTGCCGAACGGCGGCTGGGCGATGCCGGCGAACTGGTGGCGGACAACAGCCGGATATTGGCGACGTTGCCATGGCGGCCGAAGCGCGACGATCTGGACGGGATCGTCAAGGATGCGCTGGCGTGGGAGCGCAAGCTTTCGGAGCGGGGCTGAATTTGATATAAGCGGGCCATGAATACTGAGCCGCGCCATCCCCTGCTCCCGCCCGAGGGCATGACCGAGGACGAGTGGGACGCGCTCGCCGATGCCGAAGCCGATGCCGATATCGCGGCGGGACGCCTCGTCCCGCATGAGCTGGTGTCGGAATGGCTCGAGTAGCCTGGCGGCGCGGTGCGCTGATCGAGCTCGAGCTTATCCAAGCCTACATTCAGCAATCGATCCGACTGCGGCAGAACGCCTCGCGCGTCGCATAAGAGAGGCCGGCGACAGCCTGCGCGACTTTCCCAATCGCGGTAGATTATCCGCAGGCGGACGCCGGGAACTGCCGACCGTTTCGCCCTATCTGATTTGGTATCGGGTCAAGGGCGACTTGGTCGTCATACTGGGCGTCCGGCACAGCGCCCGCCGCCCCGATTAAAGCGTAACCCGCGCCGTCAGCCTGATATCGCGCCCCGGCAGCGGAGCATAATCCTTGAGCACGCTCGAATGGCGCCGCGCCTCGACGTTGAAGATATTGTTCGCCGAAACGGTGAAGCTGGTCTTGCCCGCGCCGAACGGGCTCCACGCGATCGAACCGTTGACCAAAGTGTGATCCTTGGTCGGGCTTTCGAAGCCCGAGACGCGGGTCTGGGCGAAGCTGTGTTCGGCTTCGAAGCGCAGGTTGAGGTGGTCCGAGTGCGCCTCCAGCCCGCCGATGGTGCGCAGCGGCGGGATCAGCGGGGCGGGGCTCTGGCCGATCACTTCGGCGCGGACATAGTCGGCGAGGATATCGCCGTTGATCGCATAGTCGCCGACCTGTGCCAGCCGCGCGGAGGCCTCGGCTTCGAAGCCATAATAGCGCGCTGGAGCCTGGGCATATTGGTAGACGGGCAAATCGTCCTGCACCGCGCCGGTCTGGTATTGGTAGATGTAGCTCTGGAACCGCTGGTAATAAGCGGCGGTGCTGAACGACCAGCCGTCGCCGCCGCCCTTCACCGTCGCTTCGAGCCCCCAAGCCTTTTCGGGGCCGAAGCTGGCGTCGCCGATCTCGAACGCCTGGGTGCCGGCGTGGGGGCCATTGGCGAACAGTTCCTCGGCGGCGGGCGCACGCTCGCTGTGCGAGACGTTGACGCCGACGCGGATGCGCGGGGCGATTTCGTAGCTGGCGCCGGCCGAGGCCGAGACAGTATCGAAGCCGCGATCATAGGCGGGGTTGCCGATATCGGTATCGGCCTGCGCGGTGAGGCCGGCGTGTTCGAAGCGGACCGCCGTCTCGGCCTTTACCGCGCCCATATCGAGCGATTGCAGCGTGAACAGCGCGAACTTCTGGCCCGAATTCTTGGGCAGGAATTTCTCGTCGCCGTCGATATGCATGTCCTTGAGCGCGACCTGCGCGCCGACCAGGCCTTCCCAGCCGCCATGGGTCGCCTGGACGAGCTCGAGCCGGCCTTCGTAGCCCTGGTCGAAGAAAGTGGTGCCGACCGCGCCGGTATCGTCGATCTCGCTGTGGCGGTAATCGGCGGCGCCGAGGCGGAGGCGGACCTTGCTGAGGATCGCGCCGCCGGTGTTGACCTCGCCGCGGACGTCGACGCGAGTCTGGCGGACCTTGAGGCGGACTTCCTCGGCTTCGACCGAGGGATCGAGCGAGAAACGGATGGGGACGCCGTAGAGGCTGTCATAGTGGCTGACCGCGACGCCGAGATTGCCGCCGTCGTTGACGATCGCGGCGCCCGCCGCGACGTCCCAGGTGCGCGCGGCGGTGTTGGGCACCACGCCTTCGAGACCGGCGAGCGCGCGGACGTCCGGGTCGGCGCTGGCGAGCGCCTGCGCGCGCAGGCCCGGGCTGAGGACGTGGCCGCCGGTATGTTCGTCGCCGGTCTTGGCATAGCTGCCGTCGAAGTGGACGAGCAGGTCGCCGGTCACCGGCACGTCGGCGGTGCCCGAGAGCGAGCGCTCGTCCGATGACGAGCCATAGGTGCCGATGCCGTCGAAGTGAACCGGCGCTTCGGCCATGCGGCGCGGGATGCGGCTGTCGATCACGTTGACGACGCCGCCAATCGACGAAGGCGCGAACAGCAATGCCGCGGGGCCGCGCAGCACTTCGATGCGGTCGGCAGTGAGCGGGTTGATGACGGCGGCGTGATCCGCCGAAGTGTTCGACACGTCGATGCTGCCGATACCGTCGGTGAGGAGCGGGGCGCGATCGCCGGTGAAACCGCGCAGCACGGGCTTGGACGAATTGGGGCCGAACGCGGTGGACGAGACGCCGGGCTGCTGCGCGAGGGTTTCGCCGATGGTCGGCTTCATGTCGCGGGTGAGCTCGGTTTGCGCGAGCACCGCGGTGCCGCCGAGGACATCGGCCTGGGCGCGGGCGCGGGTGCCGGTGACGACGATCTCGCCGCCGGGCTGATCGTGATCCTGCGCGTCGGGGGTAACCGTGGTTGCGGCGTCGGTCGCCGCGTCCGGCGCGTTCTTGGCATGGACGGGGAGCGCCAGGAAAGCGGCGGAGACGAGCAGCAAAGTGCGGATCATATGCAGGGGGTTCCGGAAGGGATGTGCTGCACTGCAGTACTGGCGATGTTATAAAGTATCAAGCTCGTTCGCCGCGCCATCGGCTCGGTTTGGCGTATCGTTTCAGGAGAGTGTGTGGTGGGCCCGTCGGGACTCGAACCCGAGACCTACAGATTAAAAGTCCGTTGCTCTACCAACTGAGCTACGGGCCCACGCCGGGGGCAGTTAGGCGCAGGGGCTTGGCGGGTCAACGGGAATGGCGCGTGTCAGTCTCGCGCGGAGGTGGCGGACCGTCAGCCCGGTGACGGGATCACGCCAGCCCGCGGCGATGCGGGCGAGCGGATCGAGGACAAAATTGCGCGTGCGGAAATGGGGATGCGGGACGGTGAGCCCGGGGCTGCTCCAGGCGCCGTTCGACCACAGGATGATATCGAGATCGATCACGCGCGCACCCCAGCGCTGACCGGGGCGGCGGCCGAAGGCGCCTTCGATGCCCTTGAGGCGGGCCAGCAGCGCGGGCGGGTCGTCGCCGGTTTCGAGGATCGCGACGGCGTTGGCGAAGCGGCGCTTCGAGGGGCCGAGCGCGGCGGTTTGCAGGATCGGCGAGACGGTGGTGACGCGGCCCAGAGCGGTGATGGCGGCCAGCAGTTCGCGCTCTGGGGAGCCGTGGCGGCCCCGGCGGTTCGATCCCAGCGCGATGGCGTAGCTTGTCGTTGGCACCCGGCAGGGCCTATCGCGGCCTCATGCTCCCGCCAAGCCTCGAACCCTCGCACGATTGCCCGCGCTGCCCGCGCCTCGCGGCGGTGCGCGAGACTTTGCGCGCCGAGCTTCCCGACTATTGGAATGCGCCGGTGCCCGCGCTGGGCGATCCCGATGCGTGGCTGGTGATCGTCGGCCTCGCGCCGGGCAAGCATGGCGCGAACCGGACCGGGCGCGCCTTTACCGGCGACGCCTCGGGCGACCTGCTGTTTGCGACGCTGGCGAAGTTCGGGCTGGCCGAGGGCGGCGAGCCGAAGGGGGTGATGATCCTCAACGCGGTCAAATGCCTGCCGCCGGGCAACAAGCCGGTGCCCGAGGAAATCCATGCCTGCCGCCCCTTCCTGGCGGCGCAGGCGGCGGCGATGCCGAAGGCGCGGGTGTTCGTCGCGCTGGGCGGAATCGCGCATCAATCGGCGGTGAAGGCGCTGGGCGGGCGGTTGCCCAAATGCCGGTTCGCACATCTGGCCGAGCATCGCATGCCATCGGGGATGCTGCTGATCGATAGCTATCACTGCTCGCGCTACAACCAGAACACCGGGCGGCTGACGCCTGAGATGTTCGAGGCGGTGTTCGCGCGGGCTATTGCTCACGGCTGTTCACAACCGCCTACTGACGCGGGCGACCCGGAAGCCCGCTGATATCGAGCGCCCAGGGGAGCGCCGAATCGCACCAGATCTGCGTGTGCGGGGGCAGATCGGCGCGCTGGTTCACGCTGCCGAGGCGCAGGTTGAAGATGCGCGGATCCTCGGGCGTGAAGGCGTAGAGCGGGGAGCCGCAATTGGCGCAGAAGGCCTGGCCGCGCCGGGTGCCGCTGTCGGCGGTCTTCACATAGACGCGCGGCTCGCCGGTCAGCCGCACATCCTCGGCGCGGGCGCGGACCGACGCGCGCCATGGGGCGCCGCTGAATTGCTGGCAATCGCTGCAGTGGCAGATGCCGGCGGTCGCGGGATCGACCTCGGCCTCGTAGCGGATCGCTCCGCAATGGCAGCCGCCGTCCACTTTCATGCGCTCGCTCCTCTCGCTCCGCCGCGTTGACCCCACGCCGCTTCGCCGATAGCCTTTTGGCCGCGGAAGGGGGCTTCATGCCGAATAACTGGTTTTCACTCAGACGTATGTTCGATTTTCGCGGGCGGGCGAGCAGGCGCGAGTTTTTCCTGTTCCACCTGATCGGCTGGGGCGTGCTGTTCGCGCCATTGCTGGTGCTGGCGTCGTTCGATTTTGCCGGGCGCACTGCGCGGCCCGACGAGCCGCTCCCGCTGCCGCTGCTGATCCCGCTGGCGATATTGGGCCTGATCTATCTCGTCGCCGAGATCGCGATTTTTGTCGGCTTCTTCGCGGTCTCGGCCCGTCGGCTCCACGATCAGGGCCAATCGGCGTGGTTCATGCTGCTCGGTCTTATTCCGCTGATCGGCTGGATCTTCACGCTCGTTTGGATTTTCACGCCGGGCAATGATTACGAGAATGCATATGGCGTCGATCCGCGCGAGGCCGATCTCTCGACGGTACAATATGAAGGCGTGTTCGACTGAAGACGATCGGCCTGCTTGGCGGCATGAGCTGGGAAAGCTCGGCGCAATATTATGCGATCCTCAACCGCGAGGCGATGCGGCGGCTGGGGCATCCGCATTCGGCGCGGACGCTGATGCTGTCGGTCGATTTCGGCGCGATCGAGCGGCTGCAGCATCTTGGGCAATGGGATGCGCTGGGAGTGATGCTGGCGGACGAGGCGCGGCGGCTGGAGGCAGGCGGCGCGGATTGCCTGATCCTGTGCACCAACACGATGCATCTGGTGGCGGATCGCATCCAGGCGGCGGTTGGCATCCCGATGCTGCATATCGCCGATCCGACCGGCGCGGCGATCCGGGGGGCGGGAATTACGCGGATCGGGTTGCTGGGCACCGCCTTTACGATGGAGCAGCCGTTCTACCGCGATCGGCTGGCGCGCGAATTCGGGCTGGAGGTGCTGGTGCCCGATGCCGAGGAACGCGCGGCGATCCACCGGGTGATCTACGACGAACTGATCGGCGGGATCGTCCGGCCCGAATCGCGCGCGGCCTATCTGGCGGTGATCGCGCGATTGCGGGCGCGGGGGGCCGAGGGGATCATCCTTGGCTGCACCGAGATCATGCTGCTGATCGGGCAGGACGATGTGGATTTGCCGGTGTTCGATACCACCACGCTGCATGCGATGGCGGCGGTGGATTTCGCGCTGGGCTGAACGCATTGCCAAGCCCCGACGCTCTCGATAGTCGCTTGCTTGAGGGCCTCAAGCAAATGACACCAACGCTTGGATTCACCTATAGGCAGGATAAGGACGGGGAGGGATACCTTCGCGCACGGCTCGTCAGCGAGTCCGTGAGCGGCGATTTCGAATGGTTCGTCGACTATCTCGAGCAACACGTTTTGGTGCCGTTTGAGCAGCAGCTTTGCGCCTATCCAATCAGTGCCACCGATCCTCCGCTACTCGAGCTCTATTCCGGACATTCGCCGGGTTTGCGCATCATGATCACGCCGGTTGGCATGACCGGTCAGCTCACGCTCGCGCTGCGGATGGATGAGGAAGACGTTCACATCCTGCAAACCAGCCGACCGATCACCTACGGCACCGTTCAGCGTCTTCAAGCCGGGCTTCGCCAAGTAATCGACAATGGGCATGGTAGTTTCGAAATTGCTCTCGCCTAGTTATCCTCGACCAGCCGCCCGTACAATTCGGGCCGGCGGTCGCGGAAGAAACCGAAGCCGGCGCGGTGGCGGCGGGCGCGGGCGAGGTCGAGGGTGGCGGTGATCACGCCGGTTTCCTCCCGGCCGAGTTCCGCGACCACGTCGCCCCATTCGTCGCAGATGAAGCTGGTGCCGTAGAAGGTCTGGTCGCCTTCCTTGCCGATGCGGTTGGCGGCGACGACGGGCACGATGTTCGACACCGCATGGCCGATCATCGCGCGGCGCCAGAGGCGGGCGGTGTCGAGGCCCTCGTCATAGGGCTCGCTGCCGATCGCGGTGGGGTAGAACAGGATTTCGGCGCCCATCAGCATCATCGCGCGCGCGGCTTCGGGATACCATTGGTCCCAGCATACGCCGACGCCGAGCGTGGTTTCGGCGCCGTCCCACACCTTGAAGCCGGTGTTGCCGGGGCGGAAATAGTACTTCTCCTCATATCCGGGGCCATCCGGGATATGGCTCTTGCGGTAGACGCCGGCGACCTGGCCGTCGGGGCCGATCATCGCGAGGCTGTTGTAGTGATGCGGGCCATCGGCTTCGAAGAAGCTGGTCGGGATGGTGATGCGCAGCTCGGCGGCGAGCTTTTGCATCGCCAGCACGGCCTTGTGCTTCGCCGTCGGCTGAGCGTTGGCGAACAGCGCCTCGTCTTCGACCCGGCAGAAATATTCGCCTTCGAACAGTTCGGGCGGGAGCACGACCTGCGCGCCCCTGGCGGCGGCCTCGCGGACGAGTTCGGTGACATGCGCGATGTTCGCGTCGATATCGTTCGTGAAGGCGAGCTGGAGCGCGGCGACGGTGATCTGGGTCATCGCCGCCATGTAATGCGGTTTGGGCGGCCGCGCACCCCCGGCCTATTGCCGAACTTCACGACTTCCCGAACTTTACGAAGCTCGCGCATATGCGCCATAGAAGTTTAAAGACGATGTCAAAGAGCGGCCGCGGCCTGCGGCGCTGGCAGCCCAGCAGACGAAATCCTACATTGCAAGCGGCGCGCATCCTTAGCCGCGCGCGTTCGGCGCGATGTCGAAATGGAGGACGTCCTCGCGGGTGCCGAGGCTTTCGTAGAGCGCGATCGCGGGATCGTCGCCGTGGTCGGCCTGGACGTAGATCGCCCACACACCGGTCTCGAATGCGATCGCCTGGAGTTCGGCGATCAGCGCCCGCGCGATGCCGCGGCGGCGGTGGGGCAAGGCGACGGCGAGATCGTAGAGGTAGAATTCGCTCCGGCGCTGCTCGAACTTGTCGAGCCGGTAGGCGACCAGGCCGCCCGCGAGGCGGCTGCCGGCGTCGGCCGTCAGCACCACGATATCGTCGCGTGCGAGCAAATTCTCCAGCCAGGCGTCGTCGGGCGGGTTGCCGCCGTAGCTTTCGGGATCCTCGAACGCTTCGGCGAACATCGCATTGAGCGCCCGGAACGCGGCAACGTCGCCCGTCCGCAGCCGCCTTGCCGCGATCGTCACCCGCTCAGCCCGCCGGAATCTGCTGCGAGATGCAGTGGAAGCTGCCGCCGCCGGTGAGGATCGCGGGCGCCGGGATGCCGACGACCTCGCGGCCGGGGAACAGCGCTTCGAGCGCGGCGACGGCGGGCCGGTCGTTGGGCTGGCCATAGAGCGGGACGACCACCGCGGCGTTGCCGATGTAGAAGTTCATGTAGCTGGCGGGCACGATCATCTCGTCGCGATCGAGCACGCGGCCGGGGGAGGGGATGCGGACCACCTCGAGGCGGTTGGCCCTGGCGGCCGTCACCGCCTCGACATAGACCAGCCAGTTGGGGTCGTTGTCGGCGGGCTCGGGGATGGCGAGCACGCCGGGGGCGACGAAGCGCGCGATATTGTCGACATGGCCGTCGGTGTGATCGTTGATCAGGCCGTCGGGCAGCCAGACGACCTGATCGTAGCCGAGATCCTCGTAGAGCCGCTGCTGGATATCGAACTTGCTCATGCCGGGATTGCGGTTGCGGTTGAGCAGGCATTGCGCGGTGGTGACGCAGCGGCCGGTGCCGTCGCCGTCGATCGCGCCGCCTTCGAGCACCCAATTGTGCTCCTCGACATGGCGGTGCGCGCGGCGGGCGAGGCGGAGGCCGACATCGTCGTCGCCCTCATAGTCGTATTTGCCGCCCCAGCCATTGAAGTCGAACTTGTGGGCGGTGCCGTCCGGGCCGAGGATCGGGCCGGTGTCGCGCAGCCAGATGTCGCCGAACGGCTCGACGATCACGCGGGCGGCGTCATGGACGAGCTTGCGCGCGGCGCGGGAGGCTTCTTCATCGGCGCACACGAGGATCACCTTCTCGCCGCGGCCTTCGGCGTGGACCGCCTTGGCGAAGGCGGCGACTTCGGCGCGCGCATCGGCGAGATCGGCCCATAGCTCGGGATGGCTGGGGAAGCCGATCCAGACCGCTTCGTGCGGTGCCCATTCGGGGGGCGGGGGAGGGGGGATTTTCGGTGGCATGGGGTGGTTTAGTCTCGAAACGGGCGTTGGGCCAAGGGCGGGTGGTTTGAAGAAGTTAGAGGTTCACGCGGAGGCGCGGAGGCGCGGAGAAATTGCTTGCCGCGAAGCGGCGCTCCAAACCTCCCACGGGTGCAGCAAGCGCGACCGCCGGCTGAGGGCGCTTCGCGCGCTGCGCAGCGAGAAATCTCCGCGCCTCCGCGTGAACCAATTCCTTTTTACTTCCCCGCCCGCGACTTATCGCGCACCGCGCGGAATTCGGCGTCCTTGTACCAGTTCGGCCAGGCGTCGCCGTCGGCCAATTGGCGGCCGAGTCCGTAGAAGATGCGGAGGTCTTCCAGCGCGCCTTCCCAGTTCCAGGCCGGGTTATATTCGTCCTGGGGCTTGTGATAGCGGTTGTTGACGTACTCCTCGGACGCGGCGTGGCCCGCGGCCTTGCCGCCGGTGACGAGGCCCTCGCCGCTGTCGCCCGCGAGCATCGGCACGCCGAACTTGGCGAAGCTGAAGTGATCCGAGCGATAGTAGCTGCCCTTCTCCGGCGACGGCTCGAGCCCGATGACGCGGCCCTGCGCGGCGACGAAGGGCTTTACGAGATCTTCCAGCTCGGACTTGCCCGCGCCGGTCAGCACGAAATCCTTGGCGCGGCCATTGAGGTTGACGCCGTCCATGTTGACCCCGCCGACGGTCTGGCCGAGCGGAAATACCGGGTTGGCGGCGTAATAGGCCGAGCCGAGCAGGCCCGATTCCTCGGCGGTGACCGCGAGGAAGACCAGCGTGCGCTTGGCCGGGCCGGCCTTGTGGTGTGCCTCCGCCAGCGCGATCAGCGCCGCGGTGCCCGAGGCGTTATCGAGCGCGCCGTTGCAGATGTCGTCGCCGCCCACCGCATCGCAGCGGCCCAGGTGATCCCAATGCGCCGAATAAAGGACATATTCGTCCTTCTTCGCGGTGCCGGGGAGGATGCCGATGACGTTGTGCGATGCCTGGCGGCGAATCGTGTTGTCCCAAGAGACATTGGCCTTCACGCCGGTGAAGGGCACTGCCTTGAAGCCCCTGGTTTTGGCGGCTTCGACGAGCTTGGCGTAATCCTGGCCGGCGCTGGCGAACAGCGCTTTGGCGGCGTCCTGCTGGATCCAGCCGATCGCCTGGGACTGGTCCATATGGTCGCCCTTGGCGTCGGGCTCGAGCTGCGGGCCGGTCCAGGAGGACTGGACGACGCCCCAGCCGTAAGCCGCGGGCTCGGTATTGTGGACGATGATCGCGGCGGCGGCGCCGTGGCGCGCGGCTTCCTCGAACTTGTAGGTCCAGCGGCCGTAATAGGTCATCGCGCGGCCGCCGAAGTCCCCTTTCAGGTCCATCGTCTGCCAATCGGGATCGTTGATCAGGATGACGACGGTCTTTCCGTGCACGTCGATGCCGGCATAATCGTCCCAGCCCTTTTCGGGGGCGGTGATGCCGTAGCCGACGAAGACGACGTCGCTGTCCTTGACCTGAACCTTGGGCACGACCTGATAGGTGCCGAGCACGGCATCGGTGCGATAGGTGAGGGTAACGGGGGTCTTGCCGCCGGTGAAGCTGAGCGGCGACACGTTCTTCGCGGTCAGCTCGACCAAAGGCACGTCCTGGAGCCAACTGCCGTTGTTGCCGGGCTGGAGTCCCGCCGCCTTCATCCGCTCGATCAGATAGGCGAGGGTCTTTTCCTCGCCCGGCGTGGCGGGCGCGCGGCCTTCGAATGCGTCGGACGAGAGCTTCTGCGTCACCGTCTTCAGCGTATCGAGCGAAATGTCCGGGCCGGGCGCGGCTTGTCTGGTGCAGGCGGTGGTGGCCGCCAGCAACGCGGCGGCGGCGAATGTCAGGCGCATCGGGAGTGGCAGGCGCATGGAGTTTCCCTGGCAATGATCTGGATACGCACGACTGTGGCAGCGGGTGTGGCGGCGGGCAAGCGGGTTGCGCGCGGCGGCGCGGGCGCGCATCATCGCGCCGACAAGAATGTGATTTCAGGGGGATAGCATGACGATCAGGGCAATCGCGGCGTTGAGCGCGCTCGCGCTGTCGATATCGGGCGCGGCGGCGCAGAGCATCGAGGCGCAGCGTTTCGGCGCGCGCGAGGCGGTCGAGCAGATCAGCCTCTCGCCCGACGGCACTCGTGTCGTATTTCTCGCGCCCGGCAAGGGGCCGGAGACGGTGGCCTATGTCGCCGACGTCGCCGCGGGCACCCCGACCCGGCTGTTCGCCTCGGACGGCAAGCCCGAAACGGTGCGCAATTGCCGCTGGGCCTCGAACGCGCGGATCGTCTGCCAGATATCGATGGTGCTCAGCGAGGAAGCGGGGCTGGTCGGCTACAGCCGGCTGATTTCGGTCAGCGCCGACGGCAAGGACGCCAAGCTGCTCACCGCGCGAACCACGTCGCGGACGCTGGGCGTCATGCAGGGCGGGGGCAGCGTCATCGACTGGCTGCCCGATGCCAATGGCGACGTGCTGATGACGCGCAATTTCGTGCCGGCGGCCGCGATCGGATCGATCGTCGCCGACAGCCGCAGGGGCTATGGCGTCGAGCGCGTCGACACCGCGACCCTGAAGCGATCGACGGTCGAACCGCCCAAGCCCCGCGCGACCGAGTTCATCACCGACGGCTATGGCACGGTCCGCATCATGGGCTCGATGGGGGAAAGCGCCGATCAAAACACCGGCATCATCCGCTATTTCTATCGCCCCGCCGGCGGCCGCGAGTGGCAGCCGCTCAGCACGCTCGACAGCAACACCGATACCGGATTCAACCCCTATGCCGTCGATCGCGATCTCAACCTGGCCTATGGCTTCGAGAAGACCCAGGGGCGGCAGGCGCTGTACCGCGTCTCGCTGGACGGATCGGGCAAGAAGGAACTGGTCTATGGCCGCAGCGATGTCGATGTCCAGGACCTGATCCGCATCGGCCGGCGCCAGCGCGTGGTGGGGCTCAGCTATGTCACCGACCGCCGCGTGGCGGTGTTCTTTGATCCGGCGCTCAAGGCGCTGGCGGCGTCGCTGTCGCGCGCGCTGCCGGGGCTGCCGCTGGTTCAGTTCGTCGATGCCAGCGTGGACGAGAACAGGCTGCTGCTGTGGGCGGGCAGCGACGTCGATCCCGGCAGCTTTTACGTATTCGACCGCACCGCCAAGAAGCTGATGAAGATCATGCTGTCGCGGCCGCAGCTCGACGGCACGGCGCTCGCGCCGGTCAAGTCGATCCAGTTCACCGCCGCCGACGGGACCAAGATCCCGGCCTATCTGACCCTGCCGCCCGGCAGCGACGGAAAGGGCCTGCCCGCGATCGTGATGCCGCACGGGGGCCCCGGCGCGCGCGACGAATGGGGGTTCGACTGGCTGGCGCAATTCTTCGCGGCGCGCGGCTATGCGGTGCTCCAGCCCAATTTCCGCGGCTCGACCGGCTATGGCGACGCCTGGTTCGCCGACAATGGCTTCAAATCGTGGCGCATCGCGATCGGCGACGTCAACGATGGCGGGCGGTGGCTGGTGTCGCAGGGGATCGCCGCGCCGGGCAAGATGGCGATCGTCGGCTGGTCCTACGGTGGTTATGCCGCGCTGCAATCGGCGGTGCTCGATCCCGATCTGTTCAAGGCGATCGTCGCGATCGCGCCGGTGACCGACCTCGAGACGCTCAAGAACGAAGCGCGCTGGTTCACCAATTACCGCATGGTCCGCGACTTTATCGGCACCGGGCCGCACATCACCGAAGGCTCGCCCGCGCGCAACGCCGCGCGGATCACCGCGCCGGTGCTGCTGTTCCATGGCGACCGCGACACCAATGTCGGCATCCTGGAATCGCGGATGATGGCCAATCAGCTGCGCGATGCGCACAGGCGCGTCGAGCTGGTCGAGTTCCGCGATCTCGACCATCAGCTGCAGGACGGCCAGGCGCGGACGAGCATGCTCGACAAGGCCGACGGCTTCCTGCGCACCAGCATGGGGATGGCCGAAGGCGCCAAATAGCGCGGCTTGCGCGTCCGCTCGTCGCGCTGCCATGATGGTAGCGATAACAATGGAGGCGGGGATGCGGCTGGCGGCGAATGTGGTTGCGGCTTTGGTGGGGCTGGCCGGGGTGCCGGCATGCGCCCAGGGGCAGGATTACCGCGAGGCAGAGATGGATCGGCGGGCGATGCTCGACCGACTGGGCATCGCCGATACCCGGCCCGGCGCCGACGGCTTCGACAAGGCCGCGCCCAACGCCGCCAATTACGACGAGGCCAGGGCGGGCGACCCGGTGCTGGCGGGCGTGCTGACGATGGCCAATGGCGACCGGGTCGACAGCCCGGCGACGTGGTGGCGCGAACGGCGGCCCGAGATCGTCGAACTGTTCGATCGCGAGATTTACGGGCGGGTACCGGCGACCGCGCCGGCGATCGCCTGGAAGGTCGTCAAGCAGGAGCGCGGGATCGAGGCGGGGCGGCCGGTGGTCAAGCGCTGGCTGGAGGGGACCGCGGACAATCGCGCCTGGCCGCAGGCCTCCGCGGTGATCCAGCTGCGCTACACCTTGCCCGCCGACGCGAAGGGACGCGTGCCGGTGATCCTGTCGTTCGGTTTCCCCGAAGGATTCCGCTGGCCGGGCCCGCCGCGTCCGGTCGTTCCGGGACCGACTTCGAGCGAGCAGTTGCTGGCGCGTGGCTTTGGCTATGCGGTGCTGGTGACGAACAGCGTGCAGGCCGACAATGGCGGCAAGTTGAACGACGGCGTGATCGGCATTTCGATGCGCGGGGCAAGGCGGGGGCCGGAGGATTGGGGGGTGCTGCGCGCCTGGGCCTGGGGCGCGGATCGGGCGTTCGACGCGCTGGCGATGGACCCGAAGGTCGATACGCGGCGGATCGGGATCGAGGGGCTGTCGCGCTGGGGCAAGGCCGCGCTGGTGACGATGGCGTACGACCGGCGCTTCGCGATCGGCTTTGTCGGATCGTCGGGCGCGGGCGGCGCGGCCTTATACCGGCGCAACTTCGGCGAGCGGATCGGCAATCTGTGCGCGGGCGGCGAATATCATTGGTTCGCGGGCAATTTCCTCAAATATTGCGGCACGCTGACCGAGCAGGACCTGCCGGTGGATTCGCATCTGCTGATCGCGCTGGCGGCGCCGCGGGCCTTGTTCATCGGCGCGGGGACGGTCGAGACCGGGGATGGCTGGGTCGATCCGCGCGGGAGCTTCGTCGCGGCGGTGGCGGCGTCACCCGCGTGGGAGCTGCTCGGCAAGCCGGGCCTCGGCGCCACCGAATTCCCGCCGGTGCTGACGCCGGTGGTGGGCGGCACGATCGGGTTTCGCCAGCATCGGGGCGGGCATAACAACCACGATAACTGGCCGACGTTCATCGCGTTCGCGGAGGCAAAGCTCGGCATGATGCGGCGCTAGAAACAAAAAGGGCGGCCCCGCGGGACCGCCCTTTTCTGTCTTGAAGGCCCGCCGCGGCAAAGCCGCGCCGTCGGACGGCGCGTTTGGCGCCGCCGGCCGAGCCGCTGAATGTCGCTGGATTTAGCTTGCGCTACATCCTCGCGTCAGCGGCTGTAGAATTCGACGACCAGGTTCGGCTCCATCTTCACCGGATATGGCACTTCGTCGAGCGTCGGCACGCGGGTGAAGGTGATCTTCGAGGCGCCGTCGGGGGCGACGTAATCGGGGATGTCGCGCTCGGCGAGGCTCTGGGCTTCCATCACCAGCGCCATTTCCTGCGCCTTGGTGCTGAGCGAAACGGTCTCGCCCGGCTTGATGCGGCGCGAACCGATGTTGCACTTCTCGCCGTTGACCAGGATGTGGCCATGGTTGACGATCTGGCGCGCGGCGAAGATCGTCGGTGCGAACTTGGCGCGATAGACGATCATGTCGAGGCGCATTTCGAGCAGGCCGATGAGGTTCTGACCGGTGTCGCCCTTCATCTTGGCGGCGTCCTCGTACGAACGCTTGAACTGCTTCTCGGTGATGTCGCCGTAATAGCCCTTGAGCTTCTGCTTGGCGCGTAGCTGGATACCGAAGTCCGAGATCTTGCCCTTGCGGCGCTGGCCGTGCTGGCCGGGGCCGTATTCGCGCTTGTTCACCGGGGACTTGGGACGGCCCCAGATGTTCTCGCCCATACGGCGATCGAGCTTATGCTTGGCGCTGGAACGCTTCGACATGATATTTCCTTGCAATAACAACAACATTTGGCCGGCTATCGCTAGCCGGCCGCGATTCCCGGTTCCGCTCTGCTGGGGTCCGAAGACCGGCAGGGCCACCGCTTCACCGGGGTGCGGGGCCTATTGCGAAGCGGCGCGCCTACGAAGGTGAGGGCGCAAAGTCAAGGCTGCGGGGGCTTGGGCTTCTTCTTGCCGTCTAGCGCGGAGAGCACGCCGCGGAAGGTGCGCACCTCGGGAGCGGTCCAGCCGGGCTTGGTGAGCAGGGTGCGCAGCGTGCGGCGCGTGAGCGGGGTGCGATCGGGCGGATAATAGAAGCCGGTGTTCGCCAGCATCGCCTCGAGCTGGCCGATCATGCCGTCGAGCTCTTCCTGCGGCGCGGGCGGCTCTGCATCGACGCGCGGCGGACTGGCGAGATTCTCGCCCTTCGACCATTCATAGGCGACGAGGATCACCGCTTGCGCCAGGTTGAGCGAGCCGAACGCCGGATTGATCGGCACGGTGATGATCGTGCGGGCGAGCGCGACATCGTCGGACTCGAGCCCCGAGCGCTCGGGGCCGAACAGGATCGCCGAGCGGCCGACTGCGCCGCGGACTTCGGCGGCGGCGGCCTCGGGGGTCAGCACCGGCTTGGTGACGCCGCGCTTGCGGACGGTGGTTGCAAAGACGTGCGGGCAATCGGCGACGGCTTCGGCGACGGTCTCATAGACCCGCGCCTGCTCGATCACTTGGTCGGCGCCGCTGGCGGCGGGGCCGGCGCTCGGGTTGGGCCAGCCGTCGCGCGGGGCGACGAGGCGCATTTCGAGCAGCCCGAAATTGAGCATCGCCCGCGCCGCCTTGCCGATATTCTCGCCGAGCTGGGGGCGGACGAGGACGATTACCGGGGCTGGGGCCGGCCCAGAGTCTGCCGTGATCACTCGGGCGTCGCGTCGCTGACGTTGCCGGCGAATTCCTCGAAATCCCTGGCCTCGCGGAAGTCCTTATAGACGCTGGCGAAGCGGATATAGGCGACGGGATCGAGGCCCTTGAGGCCGGCCATCACCAATTCGCCGATCCGCTGCGACGGGATTTCGCTGTCGCCCAGCGTTTCGAGCTGGCGCTGGATGCCCGAGACGAGCTTCTCGATCTGCGCGGCGGTGACCGGGCGCTTGCGCGCGGCGATCGAGACCGAGCGGACGAGCTTGTCGCGCTCGAACGGCTCGCGGCGCGTTTCGGAAGAATTGGCCTCGCTCTTGAGCACGGTGAGGTCGCGGAGCTGGATCCGCTCGAAAGTGGTGAACCGCGCGGCGCACGCCTCGCACTGGCGGCGGCGGCGGATCGCGGCGCCGTCCTCGGTCGGGCGGCTATCCTTGACCTGCGAGTCTTCGTTTCCGCAGAATGGGCAGCGCATTCTTATTGGTCCTTACGGACGAGCGGCACCAGCCCACTCCCCCACCCGGCCACCCATTTCAGGATACGCTGTTGGGAGGCCGGGTGGGGGAGTGGGCTGGTGCCGCAAGCGCGGGAGCGCTTCAAAAGGCGCCGTCCGGATAGATCGGAAAGCGCTCGCACAATGCGCGGACGCGTTCGCGCACGGCAGCTTCGACCTGACCGTCGCCCTGCTCGCCATTCTTGCGCAGGCCGTCGAGCACGTCGGCGACCATGTTGCCGATCTCGCGGAACTCGGCGGGGCCGAAGCCGCGCGTCGTGCCGGCGGGCGATCCGACGCGGATGCCGCTGGTCTTGACCGGGGGCAAGGGATCGTTGGGGATGCCGTTCTTGTTGCAGGTGATCGCCGCGCGTTCGAGCGCTTCGTCGGCATCCTTGCCGGTGACGCCGAGCGGCGAGAGATCGACCAGCGCGAGATGCGTGTCGGTGCCGCCCGAGACCAGGTTGGCGCCGCGCTCCTTGAGCGTCGCCGCCAGCACCTTGGCGTTCTCCACCACGGCGGTGATGTAGCTCTTGTAATCGGGGCGCAGCGCCTCGCCGAACGCGACCGCCTTGGCGGCGATGACGTGCATCAGCGGGCCGCCCTGGAGGCCTGGGAACACCGCCGAGTTGATCTTCTTGGCGATGGCCTCGTCGTCGGTCAGCACCATGCCGCCGCGCGGGCCGCGCAGGGTCTTGTGGGTGGTGGTGGTGACGACATGGGCGTGGCCAAACGGAGTCGGGTGCGCGCCGCCCGCGACCAGCCCGGCGAAGTGCGCCATGTCGACCATGAAGATCGCGCCGACTTCATCGGCGATCGCGCGGAATTTGGCGAAATCGATGATGCGCGGATAGGCCGAGCCGCCGGTAATGATCAGCTTGGGGCGATGCTCCCTGGCCTTGGCGAGCACTTCGTCGAAGTCGATCAAATGCGTGACCGGATCGACGCCATACTGGATCGCGTTGAACCATTTGCCGCTCATCGCCGCCTTGGCGCCGTGAGTCAGGTGGCCGCCGGCATCGAGGCTGAGGCCCATGATCGTGTCGCCGGGCCTGGTCAGCGCGAGCATCACCGCGCCATTGGCCTGCGCGCCCGAATGCGGCTGGACGTTGGCGAAGCCGCAATCGAACAATTGCTTGGCGCGCTCGATCGCCAGCGTCTCGACCTCGTCGGAGGGGTGGCAGCCCTGGTAGTAGCGCTTGCCGGGATACCCTTCCGCATATTTGTTGGTGAACACCGAGCCTTGCGCTTCGAGCACCGCCTTCGAGACGATGTTCTCGGATGCGATCAACTCGATCTGGTGGCGCTCACGATCGAGCTCGTGCTCGACGCCGGCGAACACCGCGGGATCGACCTCGGCAAGCGATTTGGTGAAGAATCCATCCGGCTGGAGGCCGGCCATCTGCGGGTTGGTGCTCATGGCTTGCTCCTGGTCGGTCGTGAGGCGGGGTTCGAGAGCTTGTCGACGCGGCCCTGGTGGCGGCCGCCGTCGAATTCGGAATTGATGAAGGTCATGATGCAGGCCTTGGCCATCTCGATGCCGATCAGCCGCGCGCCGAGCGCGATGACGTTGGCGTCGTTATGGTTGCGGGCGAGCCGCGCGGAGAAGGGCTCGGAGACCAATGCGCAGCGCGCGAGGGGCACGCGATTGACCGCGATCGAGATGCCGATCCCCGATCCGCACAAAGCCACGCCGAAATCGGCTTGTCTGTCGGCGATGGCGCGGCCGACGGCGTAGCCGAAGTCGGGATAGTCGACGCTTTCGTTGCCGTCGGTGCCGAGATCGAGGACTTCATTGCCCTGCGCACGCAACCATTCGGCGAGTTCTGCCTTCATGGTGAAGGCGGCGTGGTCCGAAGCGATGGCGATACGGTGCGGCATGCCGCGCGCCTTACGCCGGAGCGCGCGTGCTGGCTAGACGATTGGAGATTGAAATGCGCAAACTTCTACTTGCCCTCGCGTTGCCGCTCGGCCTGATGGCCGCGGGCTGCTCGCAGCAGGCCGCCGACAGCCTTGAGAATTCGGCGGAAAACACCGCCGACGCGCTCGGCAACACCGCCGATCAGGCGGGCGACATCCTCGGCAATGCCGCCGACGATGCCGGCGACACGCTGTCGAACACCGCCGACGATATCGGCAACCGGGCCGACAAGGTAGGCGATGCGATTTCCAACGCGGTGGAATAAGTTAGAGCCGGCACCGGCCAGCGTGACGCGGGCCGGTGCCGTTACACTCACATCTTTACGACGTTCGCCGCCTGCGGGCCCTTGGCCCCCTGCGTGACTTCGAATTCGACGCTTTGCCCCTCGTCGAGCGACTTGAAGCCGTCTCCGGTGATCGCGCTGTGATGCACGAACACATCGGGCGACCCGTCGGCCGAGATGAAACCATAGCCTTTTTCAGCATTGAACCACTTTACCGTACCGATCATGCGCCTGTCCCCTTAGCAGCCGCGCGACGCTGCCACCGGAATGCCCTGATGGCAATGCCGGGAAGCCCGAGCGGCGGCTCCCGGGATTGATTTGCGGACCCGTGCGGATTAAAGGCTCCCGCGCTTCGCAGGTGCTGCGCGGGTGTTCCTCCGGGAGTCAGTAATGGGTTCAGCTGCCAAGACGCCGAAGCACGATGCCGTGCAGGGTGCGGTGCATCGGCACGAGCATCTCACCAAGCAGGGACTGCTCGAGCGCGCCTTCACTTTCGCGTTCCGCGGCTTGGTCTACGCCCAGATCTGGGAAGATCCCGTGGTCGATATGGAGGCGCTGGCGATCACGCCCGACAGCCATGTCGTGACGATCGCATCGGGCAGCTGCAACGTCTTTTCGTACCTGACCGCGAATCCGAAGAAGATCACCGCGGTCGATCTCAACACCACGCATATTGCGCTGGGCAACCTCAAGAAGCAGGCGGCGCTGCACCTGCCCGATTATGCCAGCTTCCGCCGCTTTTTCGGCGAGGCCGACCGGCCCGAGAATGTCGAGGCGTACAAGACCTGGATTCGCCCGCATCTCGACGCGACCTCGCGCGCCTATTGGGAGGGCCGCGACCTTGCCGGGCGCCGCCGCATTTCGGGGTTCAAGAGCGGCTTCTACAAGAAGGGCCTGCTCGGGCATCTGATCGGCTTCGTCCATCTGATGGCCAAGACCTATGGCGTCGATCCCAAGGATATCCTCGAGGCCAAGACCATCGAGGAGCAGCGCGAGATTTTCGAGACCAAGTTCGCGCCGATCTTCGACAAGAAGTTCCTGCGCTGGCTGGTCGATCAGCCCGCCGCGCTGTTCGGCTTCGGCATCCCGCCGGTCCAGTACGACCTGCTCAAGGCCAACGACCAGAAGGGTATCACCGGCGCGCTGAAGGTGCGGCTCGAGAAGCTCGCGTGCGATTTCGCCTTCTCCGAGAATTATTTCGCGTGGCAGGCCTTTGGCCGCGGCTATGGCAAGGGGCCGGATGCGCCGGTGCCGCCATATCTCGAGGAAGCCAATTACCAGGACGTGCGCGACCGCGCCGGCCGGGTCGAGATCCGGCACGAGAATATGTCGGTCTATCTCGCGTCGATGCCCGCGCAGTCGCTCGACCGCTACATCCTGCTCGATGCGCAGGACTGGATGACCGACGAGCAATTGACGACGCTGTGGAGCGAGATCACCCGCACCGCCAAGCCGGGTGCGCGGGTGCTCTATCGCACCGCGGCGATCCCCGATGTGGTCGCCGGGCACATCCCCGACACGATCCTCGGCCAGTGGGAATATGCGCCCAGGGAAACGCTCGACGACTGGACCAGGCGCGATCGTTCGGCAGTCTATGGCGCGACGCATCTCTGGACGCTGAAGCCCCACGCATGAGTTCGCCAATATGAAGGCGGGGGCAGGCGGCGACCAGAAGGGACTGATGGAATCGACCTATTCGTTCCATCGCCACATCTACGATTTCACCCGCAAATTCTATCTGTTCGGCCGCGACCGGCTGATCCGCGATCTGGCACCACCGCCGGGGGGCAGTGTGCTAGAAGTCGGCTGCGGCACCGCGCGCAACCTGATCGTCGCGGCGAAGAAATGGCCCAACGTGCGTTTCTATGGCTTCGACATCAGCGAAGCGATGCTGGAGACCGCGCGCAAATCGGTGGCGCGCAAGGGGCTGGCCGACAAGATCAAGCTGGCGCAGGGCGACGCGGGCAAATTCGACACGCAGACCCTGTTCGGGCTGGCGAAGGTCGACCGGGTGTTCATGAGCTATACGCTGTCGATGATCCCGCCGTGGCAGGAAGCGATCGCGCAGGGCGCCGCGTGCCTGGCGCCGGGGGGCAGCCTGCACATCGTCGATTTCGGTCAGTATGAGCGGCTGCCGGCGTTCGCGCGGCGGCTGCATTTCAAGTCGCTCAACGATTTCCGCGTCCATCCGCGCCGCGAATTGCCCGCGGTGCTCAAGCGGGTGGCCGAGGAGCGGGGGCTGACGCTGGCGTTCACCCCGCTGTATCGCGGCTACGCGTGGAGCGCTGTACTCCGCAAGCCATAACGCACTAGCAACAAAAAGAGGTGGAAGCGCTTCCTTCCTTTGCTATGTAACCGGTTACATAGGAGGGGATATGGGCAGGACATCTTCACGCTTGCTGGCGCTCGACGTGCTGCGCGGAGCCGCGGTGGCGGGCATGATTCTCGTCACCAGCCCGGGCGATTGGGGCGCCGCCTATCCGTTCCTCCGCCATGCGAAGTGGAACGGCTGGACCTTGGCGGACATGGTGTTCCCGGCCTTTCTGTTCGCGGTCGGCATGGCGCTGGCGCTGTCGTTCCCCAAGCCGCTCGACGATCCCGCGGCGCGCGGATTGCTGTGGCGGCGGATCGGGCGGCGGACGCTGGCGCTGGTCGCGCTCGGGCTGGTGCTCAACTGGGCGATGGAGATGGGCAGCGCGGTGTGGCTGCACGATCCCGGCGCGGGGACGCTGGCGCATGTCCGCATCCCCGGCGTGCTGCAGCGGATCGCGCTCTGCTACGGGATCGGCGCGGCGCTGATCCTTGCGACTGCGCGGCGGGATGGTGCGGGGCTGTGGACGGTCAATGCGAGCGCCATCGCGATCGCGGCTGCCGTGCTGCTGATCCTCTATTGGGCGCTCGTGATCCTGGTGCCGGTTCCCGGATTTGGCGCGGGGCGGCTCGATCAGACCGGCAATCTCGCGGCGCATATCGACCGCGCGATCTTCACGCCGATCCATATGTGGCGGCTAGGGTCGCTGGAATGGGCGGGGCCGGTGGTGTTCGATCCCGAGGGATTGCTCTCGACGTTGACCGCGACGGTCAATTTGCTGCTCGGCATCCTCGCGGCGCGCGAATGGCAGCGAGCACCCGATGACGCGGCGCCGCGCATCGCGCTCGCCGGGGCGGTGCTGATGGCGGCAGGGCTCGCGCTCGATCCGGTCTTCGTAATCAACAAGCAGATCTGGACGAGCAGCTTCGCGTTGCTGAGCGGCGGCTTCTCGGCGCTGACGCTGGCGGCGCTGATGGTGGCGTTGCGCAGCGATGGCGTGGTCCGGCTCGTCGCACCGCTGCGCATTCTCGGTGGCAATGCGATCCTTGCGTTTTCGGTGTCGATCCTGGCCGGCGTGCTTGGCGGAGTGCCGATCGTTCCCGCCGCCGGCGAATGGATCACGCCGCAGAAATGGGGAAATACGATTGCGCTCAGCCTGATTCCCGACGTTCATCTGGCCTCGCTCGCCTGCGCGCTCGCGATCCTTGCGCTGATCACGCTGGCACTCTGGCCGCTGCACCGGCGGGGCATCCATCTGCGGCTGTGATGGACGCGGCCGTCGCGCTCGCCTAGGCTGACGCGGTGGCAGTTTCCCAGAACGACGCACGTGCACGCCTGACCGAGGCGCTGATCCGGACCGGCGACGAGGACCGCGCCGCGTTCCGCGATCTCTATGCGCTGACTTCGGCGAAGCTTTTCGGGATTTGCCTTCGTATCTGCGGCGAAAGGCAGGCGGCGGAAGACGTGTTGCACGAAGTCTATCTCACGGTGTGGCGGCGCGCGGGCGCGTTCGAGCCCGGGCGGGCGAGCCCGATCACCTGGCTGGCGACGATCGCACGCAACCGCGCGATCGATTGGCGCCGCGCGAACGGCCGCCGTCCCTCGCTGAGCATGGAGCATGCCGCCGAAATCCCCGACGCCGCACCGCTCGCCAGCGAGACGATGGAGGCCGACGAGGAGTCGCACACGCTGCACCATTGCCTCGACGGGCTGGAGGACCGCCAGCGCGTCGCGATCCGCACCGCCTTCTTCGACGGGCTGACCTATGCCGAGATCGCCGAGCGCGATTCGGTGCCGCTGGGGACGATGAAGAGCTGGGTACGGCGGGGCCTTGCCCGGCTGAAGGAGTGCCTCGACCGATGAGCGACGACCTTCCCGCGGGGCCCGAGCCGGATATGGCCGCGGCGGAGCTGGCGCTGGGGCTGCTCGATGGCGAGGAGCGGGCGGCGGCGCTGCGGCGCGTGCTGGCCGAGCCGGGCTTTGCCGGCGAGGTCGAAAGGTGGCGCTTCTATCTGGCGCAATTGTTCGACCTGTGGCCCGAAGCGGCGCCTGCGGGCGATGTGCTGGCGCGGGTCGAGCGGACGATCCACGGCGGACGCGCCAGGCCGGCATGGGCCTGGCCGGCGGCTGCGGCGGGGGCGAGCGCGATCGCGGCGTCGCTGCTGGTCGTCCTGCTGTTCCGCCCAATGCCGGTGATGGGGCCGGTGCAGCAGCCGACCGTGGCGGCCAGGGCCGCGCCGATGCTGGTCGCGGCGATCGTGCCGAGCGCCAAGGGCGATATGGTCAAGGCGGTCTATGATCCCGGTTCGGGGATGGTGCGGCTCACCGCGGCGTCGCTGGCGGGCGCGGGCAAGAGCGCCGAGCTGTGGGTCATCGCGGGCGACGGCGTGCCGCATTCGCTGGGTGTGCTGCCCAAGGGCGAGGGCATGGCGATGCCGGTGCGGCAGGATATGCGGCCGATGATGGCGGCGGGTTCGGTACTCGCCGTGTCGATCGAGCCCGAGGGCGGTTCGACCACCGGGGCGCCGACGGGGCCGGTGGTGGCGACGGGCGCGCTGTCCGCGGTCTAAGATGAGGCTGCGTCCGTAAGCGGTTGTTCATCGTAGCTCCGACGCGCCTGACCCCCCGTTGGCGCGTTTTAGGAGAGTATCCATGCATTCCATGATCCGCCTTTCGATGGCGGCCGCGCTCGTGCTCGGCGGCGCGCCCGCGGCTTATGCCCAGACCAATCCGATGGTCGGCGGCGCCGCGATGTACGCCACCAAGAACATCGTCGAGAATGCCGTCAATTCGAAGGATCACACCACGCTGGTCGCAGCGGTCAAGGCCGCCGGGCTGGCCGAGACGCTGATGAGCCCCGGGCCGTTCACGGTGTTCGCGCCGACCAACGCGGCCTTCGCCAAGCTGCCCGCCGGCACGGTCGACACGCTGCTGAAGCCCGAGAACAAGGGCACGCTGACCGCGGTGCTGACCTATCATGTCGTCCCCGGCCGCATCACCGCGCAGAATATCGCGTCGATGGCGCGGATGCACGGCGGCAAGGCGACCTACAAGACCGTGCAGGGCGAGAATCTGACCTTCACCAAGGACAAGAAGGGCCATTGGTGGGTTACCGACGCCAAGGGCGGCAAGGCGATGATCACCATCGCCAACGTCATGCAGTCGAACGGCGTGATCCACGTCGTCGATACGGTGCTGATGCCCTGATCCATCCGGGCGGCGAACGGTTCGTTCGCCGCCCGGAATTATTTCGGGGTGCCCTGCATCCGCTTGCATTGCGGGTTCGTACCTGCTTGCGTCCGGCCCTGAACGCCCCGGGCGCGTATCGAAGGTGCCCGATAGATCCCCCTCCGATGGGCACCGTGCGTACTGGCCTGCCGGCGTTCCTCCCCGGACGCGCCGGCAGGCCGCTTCGTTTACGGGCTATCCGGATGTATCGCGGACCGTGCTCCGGCGTCACGCGTTGGGCACGCCTGCCAGGGCTCCGGCCTTCGCCGGAGCACAATCTTTCGTACTATCGGTAGGCCCGTTGCTCAGGCGGCCCGCCGCAGCTCCAGCGCGAGCCGGCCCCATACCTCGACCAGAGCCTCGGTCAGCTCGCGCATCATCGCTTCGCTGTGGGTCGGGCCGGGGGTGAAGCGCAGGCGCTCGGTGCCGCGGGGCACGGTGGGGTAGTTGATCGGCTGGACGTAGACGCCGTATTCGGCGAGCAGGATATCGCTGATCCGCTTCGCCTTGACCGGATCGCCGACCATCAGCGGCACGATGTGCGTGGTCGATGCCATCACCGGCAGCCCGGCTTCGGACATCATCCCCTTGAGCATCGCCGCGGCGGCCTGCTGCCCCTCGCGCTCGCCGCTGGAGGCCTTGAGGTGGCGGACCGACGCCAGCGCGCCGGCGACCAGGACGGGGGACAGCGAGGTGGTGAAGATGAAGCCCGGCGCATAGCTGCGGATCACGTCGATGATCATGGTGTCGGCGGTGATGTATCCGCCCATCACCCCGAACGCCTTGCCCAGCGTGCCCTCGATGATCGTCAGCCGGTCGGCGACGTCGTCGCGCTCGGAGATGCCGCCGCCGCGCGCGCCGTACATGCCGACGGCATGGACTTCGTCGAGATAGGTGAGGGCGTTATACTGGTCGGCGAGGTCGCAGATTTCGGCGATGGGGGCGACATCGCCGTCCATCGAATAGACGCTCTCGAACGCGATCAATTTGGGGACCGCGGGATCCTCGGCTGCGAGCAGTTCCTCGAGGTGCGCGAGATCGTTGTGGCGGAAAACGCGCTTCTCGCAGCCCGAATGGCGGATACCCGCGATCATCGAGGCGTGGTTGAGTTCGTCCGAGAAGACGATGCAGCCGGGGAGGACCTTGGCGAGGGTGGCCAGCGTCGCTTCGTTCGAGACATAGCCCGAGGTGAACAGCAAAGCGCCTTCCTTGCCGTGGAGATCGGCGAGCTCGCCCTCCAGCGCGACATGGTAATGGGTGTTGCCACCGATGTTGCGCGTGCCGCCCGAGCCGGCGCCGACGTCGTGGAGCGCTTCCTCCATCGCGGCGATGACCTTGGGGTGCTGGCCCATCGAGAGGTAATCGTTCGAGCACCAGACCGTGATCGGCTTCGGCCCGTTATGCCCGGCGAAGCAGCGCGCGTTGGGGTAGGCCCCCTTGTTGCGCAGGATCTCGATGAACACGCGGTATCGCCCTTCGGCGTGAAGCCGGTCGATGGCCTGGCTGAAGACCCGCGAGTAGTCGATTCCCCCGGGGGCGGTGTCCTGAGTGCCCATGCCCGCCCCTCTAGCGCCAAACAAAGCGGATTTCCACATCGGAAACGCGCCGAGGTGTGCAGTATTTTGTCCCAACAGCTGAAATCTTGATCTGCTTGATTCGGGAAGTTGCCAAGAAAGCGATATAAGGTCCCATCGCGGGCAACTCGCTAAAACAGGCAAGTCCGCGGCTGAGAGACCAGTGCTCCCGCTTGTATGGAGCAGTGTATGACCATTCAGGACTTCGAATATTACAGCAGGCGCGCGCAGCAGGAGCGTGAGAGCGCCGAGCGCGCGGGCGATCATTCGGCGCGCTATGTCCATTTGGAGCTTGCCGAGCGCTATGCCGCAAAGCTGCGCGAGATGCCGGTGATTCAGCAGATGGCCGCGCAGGGCTAAAGCGACTCGATTATCGCCAGTCCGTAGCGTGCCAGCGTCGGCGCGAGCGCGTCGGTGCGTGCGTTGCGTGCGGTGAAGACCGCACGGCCGTCGGGGGTCTCGGGCCAGGTCTGACCTTGGGTGAGATAAGCGACGCGGCGGGCGATGCCCGGGCCGCCATCGACGAACGTCACCGGATGCGGCGCCGCTGCCGCGAGCTCGGCCTCGAGCAGCGGAAAATGGGTGCAGGCGTTGACGATGACATCGAGCCGGTTGCCGCCGGGCTGCGCGAACAGGCCGTCGAGCACGGCGCGCAGGCGTTCGGGTGCGGGCGTCTCGCCCCCCAGCGCGCGTTCGGCGAGGTCGACCAGCTCGGAGGAGCCATGCCGCAGCACCGTGCAATCCCCGGCGAAGCGCTGGGCGAGATCGTCGACATAGGGCTGGCGGACGGTGGCGGCGGTGCCGAGCACGCCGATCACGCGGGTCTTGCTGAGCAGGGCGGCGGGGCGAATCGCAGGTACCGTGCCGACCACCGGCAGGTCGAGCGCCGCGCGGACATGATCGAGCGCGATCGTCGAGGCGGTGTTGCAGGCGATGACGATCAGGCGCGGATCGTACCGCTCGGCGAGCCGGCCGAGCAGGGTGGGCACGCGCGCGGCAATCTCCGCCTCGCTGCGAGTGCCGTACGGAAAGCCCGCCGAGTCGGCGACATAGACCAACGGCGCATTGGGGAGCAGCGCCCGCGTGGGTCCAAGCACCGAAAGCCCGCCGACGCCGGAATCGAAGAACAGGATCGGGCGGGTGTCGGGCAAATCATGTGATCCAGCTTGTTGCGCCCGCCGGGGCGAGCGCCTAGCTTGGCCGCTAAGGGAGGACGCACGGGGGTGCAAACCGAAATCGTCTGGATCGCGCCGGCGCTGGCGCTGTTGATCGGGTATCTGCTGGGATCGATCCCGTTCGGGATGGTGCTCACCCGCTTCGGCGGCGCGGGCGATCTGCGCGCGATCGGATCGGGCAGCATCGGCGCGACCAACGTGCTGCGCACCGGGCGCAAGGGATTGGCGGCGGCGACATTGCTGCTTGATCTCGCCAAGGGCGCGGCGGCGGTATTGCTGGTCGAGGCGCTGTTCCCGGGGACGGGGATGCTCGCCGGGATCGCGGCGCTGATCGGACATTGCTACCCGGTGTGGCTCAAGTTCAACGGCGGCAAGGGCGTCGCCACGCTGATGGGGATCGTGCTGGCGCTGCACTGGCCCGCGGCTGTGGTGTTTGCGGTGTTCTGGCTGGGGGTGCTAGCGGCGCTGCGCATCTCGTCGCTGGCGGGGATCACCGCGGCGGTGAGCGCGCCGGTGAGCGCGGCGTTCTTCGACCGCACCGACCTGGTGCTGATGCTGCTCGCGCTCGCGCTGATCGTGGTGTGGAAGCATCGGAGCAATATCGACCGGCTGCTGAGCGGGACCGAACCGCGAGTCGGCGCGAAGACGGATGGCTGATCCGCGCGAGGCGCGGTTGCGGCTAATCCGGTCGGCCAATGTCGGCCCGGTCACCTATCGGCAGTTGCTGTTGCGGTTCGGCAGCGCGGAGGCGGCGGTGGAGGCGCTGCCGATGCTGGCGGCGCGCGGCGGCGGGCGGTCGCCGCAGATCGCCGATGCCGGCGCGGTGCGGCGCGAGATCGCGACGGTGGAACGGCTCGGCGCGCGCTACCTGTTCATCGACGACGCCGACTATCCGGGGATGCTGCGCGAGCTGGAGAGCGCGCCGCCCGCGCTGATCGTGCGCGGGCGCGTGGCGCTGGCGGCGCGGATGACGATCGCGATGGTGGGCGCGCGCAACGCTTCCGCCGCGGCGTGCCGGTTCGCGCGGCAATTGGCGCTGGCGCTGGGCGAGGCGGGGGTGACGGTCGCGTCGGGGCTGGCGCGCGGGATCGATACCGCGGCGCATATCGGATCGATCGAAGGCGGGACGATCGGGGTGATCGCCAGCGGGATCGACGTTACCTTCCCGCCCGAAAACCGCGAATTGCAGGAGCGGGTGGCGAACGAAGGGCTGCTGCTCGCCGAGCAGCCCCCGGGAACCGAGCCGCTCGCGCGTTTCTTCCCCTCGCGCAACCGGATCATCGCCGGGCTGGCGGTGGGGACGGTGGTGGTCGAGGCGGCGCCGCGATCGGGGTCGCTGATCACCGCGCGGATCGCCGCCGAGGCGGGGCGCGAGGTGATGGCGGTGCCCGGATCGCCGCTCGATCCGCGCGCGCAGGGCTGCAACCTGCTGATCCGCGAGGGCGCGACCCTGGTGCAGGGCGTGGACGATATCCTAGAGGCGGTGCGCCCGATCGACCCGCGCGCGGTGCGCTCGCCGGTCAGTGGTTACGGCGCCGAGCCGCCGATGGACGCCGATGATGCCGATCGCCGGCGTGTGACCGGGCTGCTGGGTCCGGTGCCGGTGGCGGTGGACGAGTTGATCCGCCAGGCGGGGCTGGCCGCGCCGGTGGTGCAGACGGTGTTGCTCGAACTGGAGCTGGCCGGCCGGCTGGACCGGCATGCCGGGGGCCGCGTCAGTTTGGTGCGATAGCGCCGCCTCCGCGCCTCAGGCCTCCACGCCTCAGGCCTCCACGCCTCAGGGATGCCAGCGCCGCTCCCGGATCCAGCGGCTCCCGAGGATTTTGGTGCCGGCGGTAACCGGCAGACCCGCATGCTTCGACATCGGATCGCGCCGGCGGTCTTCGAGCGCGTTGCGAAAGACGATGGCGTCGCCGATCCCGCCCTTCACCGTCAGGCCGGTTTCGGGAAAGCTGGTTTCGCCGCCCTCGTAACCGGCGTTCAGCCAGACCAGGGCCGTCATCACCCGCTGGTTGTCGCTGGCCTGCGCGAAATCGAAATGCGGATGATATTGCTGGCCGGGCTGGTAGCGCAGAATCTGCATCGCCTCGCCGAACGAAGCATCGCTCCCGCTCGCCGCCGCGATGCGGCGGTTGATCGCGTGCACCGCCGGGTCTTCCATCAGCCAGTGGAGCGTCGAGCCGTCCGACGTGCGGATCGGATCGCGCACTAGCCGGCGCTGCGAATCATAGACCGTGGACGGCGCATATCCCGGCGTGGCGATCGCGGTCAGATAGTCGCACTCTTGCCGGGTCAGCAGGCCCTCGAACAGCAGCACGACCGGTGCGCCGCTGAGCGACCGGCCGGCGGGCGGGGTCAGCGGATCGCCGGTTGCGGACAGCGTCATCCGGTCGAGCAAGGTCAGCGCGGCCCGCCGCGCCGGATCGCGCCGGGCCTCCTCGCGCAGGCGCGCCACGGCGCGGGGCCAGTCACGGGCGCCGGCGATGCCGCTGGCGAGCAGATTGGTGACATAGTGCCGCGCCGTCACATTGCCGGCTTCGTCCGCATGCCGGAAGAATTCGCGCGCGACGGCGGGATCCTGCGCGACCAGCCCGCTCCATTTCATCTCGCCCAGGGTCAGCAGGGCATCGCCGTCGCCGGCGGTGCCCAGCGGCGCGAGGATCGGCACCGCTTCCGCGGCGCGCCCGCTCTGGATCAGCCTGAGTGCTTCGACGTAACGGGGGTTCATGGCCATGCCCGCTTTATGCCAGCGCTTCGCCGCGCTTGCCACCCTCGGGTGCTAAGACCCGTCCGCAGCGGCCCTCCCGCGCGTCGCGAGCCGGATCGCCACCGATCCCACCAGCGTGCCGAGCACCAGCACCGCGAGCGGTAGCGCGGGATGGACGAACACCGCCGCCATCGCGCCCAGCCCGAGCAGGACCGGCAGCCAGCGCCCGGCCAGCAACTGGCGGCGCACCGCCGGATCGTGATCCGGGGCGATCAGGCGATCGTCGCCCACGCCGATGCCGATCAGCCGCCAGTTGAACAGCCCGAGCGCCACCAGCCAGCCGGCGTAGAACAGGGTCGAGGTCTGCAGCCGGACGTATTCGCTGAACACCGCGGTGGGGAAGGGCATGAAGGCAACCCCGAGCAGCAACAGCAAATTGGTCGAGATCAGCCGGTTGTCGGCGCGGCGCAGGATGCCGAACATGCGGTGATGCCCCAGCCAGAAACGCCCGATGACGAGGAAGCTGATGACGAAACCGGCGTATTTGGGAGTGAGTTCGAGCAACGCCTGCTGGAGCGCGGCCTCGGTAGGCGCGTGGAGTTCGGGGACATGGACTTCGATCACCAGCAGCGTGATCGCGATCGCGAACACCGCGTCGGAGAAGAAGGTCAGGCGTTCGAGCAGGGTGCGCTCGCGGTCGTGCTCGGCTTTCATCTTATCCCTCATTCCTCGGGCTCGTGCCGCGCCTGCCGGATCCAACGGCTGGCGAGATATTTGACTCCGCTGGTGACCGGCAGCCCGGCGTGCTCCGCCATCGGATCGTAGCGGCCGCCCGCGCCCGAATTGCGGAAGACGATGACATCGCCCTGCTTGCCGCGCACCTTGAGGCCGGTCCTGGTGAATTCGGTCTCGCCGCCGCCATAGCCCGTATTCAGATAGGCGAGGGCGGTCAGGAAACGCTGGTTGGTGGCGCCGGGGAGCGCGTCGTAATGCTTCCGATATTGCTGGCCGGGGCGATAACGCAGGATCAGCAGCGGCTCGCCCTGATCGTAGTTAGTGCCGCTGACCGCGGCGAGTCGGCGGTTGAGCGCGTGGATCACGGGGTCCTCGATCAGGAAGTGCATCGGCGCGCCATCGGAGGTGCGGATCTGCTGGCGTTGCTGGCTGCCGTCGCCGGCGATCACCAGCGACGGCAGATAGGTCGGCTCGGCGACGAGGATGAGAAATTCGCATTCCGCCCGGGAAAATAGCCCGGGGAACAGCGCCACTTCGGGGGAGTCGCTGATCTTCCTGCCCGCGAACGGCGCCTTGGGATCGCCCTCCGCATCGAGGTCCATCCTGTCGATCAGCGCCAGCATCTGCGCCCGGCGGGTATCGAACCGCGCCTCCTCGCGCAGCCGGCGGATGCAGGCGGGCCAGTCGCGCGGGCCGGCGACGCCGCTGCCCAGCAGGTTGGTGTAGGCCCGCAAGGCCACCGGATGCCCCGCGTCGGAGGCCTGGCGGAAATACTCGCGCCCGCGCGCCATGTCCTTGGGCACGGCGCCACCGCGCCAATGGAGATCGCCGAGCAGGAACAGCGCCTCCGGGTGGCGCTGGGCCGCGAGCTCGGCGATCAGCGCCACGGCTTCGCCTCCGCGCCCCGCCGCGGACAGCGCGAAAGCCTGGGCCAGCATGGGATGTTGGGCGGGCTGCATTGCGACTGGTCAGCTGGCGCAGGCGGGTCCGGCGCCGCCGCAGATCGTGGCGTCGGAAAGTTGCTTGCGCGCCCAGGCGATCTGCGCGTCGGTGGGGACCGATCGGAAGGCGATCTGGAGCACGTGGAGCCGGCCCTCTCCCTGATAGATGCGGTAGAGGAAGGTTTCGGGCTGGCCGGTCTCGGTGTTGCGCGGACAATCGAGCCGCCCCTCGATCATCCGCCGTCCGGCGAGGGTGGATTTGAACCGGGGCGCTGACCTCGCCCCGGGACAGATAGCCGCCATGTGCGTCGTGAAATCGGTGAGATAGGTCTCTGCCGGAACGGCGCTGTTGATTTCGAGCAGGGTGACCATCCGGGTCCATTGCTGGACCGTCTCGCCGCGCGGCACGCGCTGCTCGATCGCGCCGGCCTGGGCCGCCTGATGCGCCACGGTGACGAAACCGTCGGCCATCGGCAGCGCGATTTGCTCATCGCCCGGCATCAGCAGGGCCATTGCGGCGGCGAAAAGCAGCATCATCTAAGTCCCCCCGGCACGACCCGGCTTGACGAACGCCGCCAAGCCTTATCACCCTCGTACGCGTACACACGAGGATCAGACACCAAATCCATGCAGCTTGTCATCGTCGAATCGCCCGCGAAGGCGAAGACCATCGAGAAATATCTGGGCAAGGACTATCGGGTCCTGGCCTCCTACGGCCATGTCCGCGATCTGCCGCCGCGCGACGGATCGGTGAACCCCGACGAGGGGTTCGCGATGGAGTGGGAAACCTATGCCGACAAGGCCAAGCAGCTCAAGGCGATCTCCGACCTCGCCAGGACCGCCGACCGGCTGATCCTGGCGACCGATCCGGATCGCGAGGGCGAGGCGATTTCGTGGCACGTGCTCGAAGTGCTCAAGAAGAAGAAACTGCTGCCCAAGGAAGTCGAGCGGGTCACCTTCAACGCGATCACCAAGGCGACGGTGACCGAGGCGATGCGGCATCCGCGGCAGATCGATACCGATCTGGTCGAGGCGTATCTGGCCAGGCGCGCGCTCGATTATCTGGTGGGGTTCACGCTTTCGCCGATCCTGTGGCGCAAGCTGCCCGGCGCGAAATCGGCGGGTCGTGTCCAGTCGGTCGCGCTGCGGCTGATCGTCCAGCGCGAGCGCGAAATCGAAGTGTTCGTCGCGCAGGAATATTGGTCGGTCATCGCCGAGATGGAGCAGGACGGCACGCCGTTCCAGGCGCGGATGGTCAAGTACAAGGGCGAGAAGCTCGACCGGCTGTCGATCGGCGACGGCAAGACCGCCGAGGCCGCCAAGCAGGCGGTGGTCGACGGGCGCTTCACGATCGTCTCGGTCGAGACCAAGCCGGCGATGCGTAATCCGCCGCCGCCGTTCACGACATCGACCTTGCAGCAGGAGGCCGCGCGCAAGCTCGGCTTCGCCGCCAGCCACACGATGCGGATCGCGCAAGGCCTCTATGAGGACGGCGCGATCACCTATATGCGGACCGACGGCGTGACGATGGACGGCGAGGCGATCCAGGAGGCGCGCCGCGCGGTCGTCAATCGCTACGACGGCCATTATGTGCCGGAAAAGCCGCGGGTTTACACGACCAAGGCCAAGAATGCGCAGGAAGCGCATGAGGCGATCCGGCCGACCGATTTCGGCAAGGACAAGGTCGGCGCGGGCGATCATGCCCGGCTGTACGATCTGATCTGGAAGCGCGCGCTGGCGAGCCAGATGGCGAGCGCCCGGATGGAGCGGACGACGATCGAGCTGGAGGAAGCGACCGGCCAGCACGGGCTTCGCGCCACCGGGCAGGTGGTGCTGTTCCCCGGCTATCTCGCGCTCTACGAGGAAGGCCGCGACGACGAGGGCGACGAGGAATCGCGGCGGCTGCCCAAGCTTTCGCAGGGCGATACCCCGGCCAAGAAGGACGTGCTCGCCGAGCAGCATTTCACCCAGCCGCCGCCGCGCTTCTCCGAAGCGTCGCTGGTCAAGCGGCTGGAGGAGCTCGGCATCGGCCGGCCTTCGACCTATGCCTCGATCATCCAGACGCTCAAGGACCGGTCGTACGTCCGCATCGAGAAGAACCGCTTCTTCGCCGAGGAGAGCGGGCGGCTGGTAACGGCGTTCCTCGAGCGCTTCTTCGAGAAATACGTCGGCTATGATTTCACCGCCGGCCTCGAGGACCAGCTCGACGAAGTATCGGGCGGGCGGGCGCAGTGGCAGGCGGTGCTCGACAGCTTCTGGAAGGACTTCAAGCCGCTGACCACAGAGGTGATGGAGCAGAAGCCGAGCGAGGTTACCGCGGCGCTCGACCTGTTCCTCGAGCCGTATCTGTTCCCGGCCAAGGCCGACGGCGGCGATCCGCGGCTGTGCCCGGTGTGCGGCACCGGGCATCTGGCGCTGCGCGGCGGCAAGTTCGGCGCGTTCGTGGCCTGCTCCAACTATCCCGACTGCAAGTTCACCCGGCGCTTCGGCCAGCCGGGCGGCGAAGAGGGCGAGAGCGCGGGGCCGGAGGTTCTGGGCAACGATCCCGAGAGCGGCCTGCCGGTCGAGCGCAAATCGGGGCGGTTCGGGCCGTACATCCAGCTGGGAGAAGGCAAGGAAGCGGCGCGCGCGTCGATCCCCAAGGACGTCGAGATGGACCTCGAAATGGCGCTGAAGCTGCTGAAGCTGCCGCGCACGATCGGCGACCATCCCGAGAGCGGCAAGCCGATCACCGCGTCGATCGGGCGGTATGGGCCGTATCTGGCGCACGACGGCAAGTACGCACGGCTGCAGGGCACGATGGAAGTGTTCGAGACCGGCATGAACGCGGCGGTGGTGAAGCTTGCCGAGGCCGCGGCCGGCGGCGGACGTCCGGCGCGGGGCACGCAGGCGCCGCTCAAGGTGCTTGGGATCCATCCGCGGACTGAGGCCGAGATCAAGCTGATGGCGGGCCGCTATGGCGAGTACGTCACCGACGGGACGACCAATGCGACCCTGCCCAAGTCGATCGACAAGGACGCGCTGACGCTGGAGGAAGCGGCTCAGTTGATCGACGCGCGGGCGGCGGCGGGACCGGCGAAGGGCAAGGGCAAGAAGAAGGCCGCGCCGAAGAAAGCGGCGGCGAAGAAGAAGGCTCCGGCGAAGAAGGTGGCGAAGGTCTAGCTTTTCGTCATGCCGGACTTGATCCGGCATCCATGTGCATCAACTCGCCGCTTGCTCGAGGCTGGCGGCGACACATGGACCCCGGATCAAGTCCGGGGTGACGGGTGTGTGGTCAGGCTCTATCCATAAGCTGTGCTCCTGCGAAGGCAGGAGCGTTGGCAATCGTGAGCGGCAAGCCTGCCAGGGCTCCGGCCTTCGCCGGAGCACACGCCGTTAAAGCAACCGCGCGATCAGCCAGCCGGCGAGTCCCAGCTGGATCACCAGCGTCATCACCACGCCGATCGCGCGTGGGGCCGGCGGCGGTCCCTTGGTCTGCAGGTACAGGCCGATGGCGTGAAGAACGCGGGCCGCTACGAAACCGGCGGCGGCGTAGGTCAGGATCTGGCGATCGGCGCCACCATATTCGAGCAGGCCGATCAGGATCAGCGTGATCGGGGCGTTTTCGGTGAGGTTGCCGTGCGCGCGGCTGGCGGCGTTCAGCCTGCGGTCTTCGCCGGTGCCGAAGGGCAGGCGGGTGCGGAAGCGGTTGCCGATCGTATCGAGCGCGAGCAGCACCAGCAGGATCGCCAGCGCGGCCGCGGTAAAGCCGGTAATCGTCAGGTTCATGTGGCCCTCCCCCCTAATTTGGCGGAGAAGCTAGACCCTGACGACGGGCAAGTCGATCAGGCGGCGCGGCGCTGCGTTTCGTTCAGCCATGCCCGCGCGGACTTCTGCGCTTCGATGATTTCGCGCGCGGTCATGTCCTCGGCGATTTCGGCGCGGCATTCCTGCGCGCGCTCGCTGCCGGACATTGCGGCGATGTTGAACCATTTATGGGCTTCGATCAGATCCACGTCGACGCCGTCCGCGCCGCTGGAATAGACGATGCCGAGATCGTAGCAGGCGTCGTAATCGCCGCGTGCCGCATCGCGAAGCCGGCTTTCGATCAGGAACTGTGCGCTCTTCAGGCTGCTGCCCATGTCACTACCCCTTTTTCACCCTTGCTTGGGTGTGATGCGGTTTTGACAGGGCTTTCCCGAATAAATGGTTAACGCCGTTAACTGCTTTCGTTCAGGTTCACGGCGATGTTGTCGATCAGCCGCGTGCGCCCGATCCGCGCGGCGGCGAGCAGGCGCATCGGGCGGGCCGGATCGGGGTCGCCCAGCGTCGCGGCATCGGCGAGCGCGACATAGTCGATGTCGAAGCCCGCGGCGCTCAGCGTTTCGCGCGCCTGCGCCAGCGCGGCCTCGGGATCGCCGCCCTCCGCGATCGCCCGCCCGGCGGCACCCAGCGCGCGGGGCAGCGCCACCGCCCTGGCGCGATCCTCGGGCACGAGATAGGCGTTGCGCGAGGAGAGGGCGAGGCCGTCGTCGTCGCGCTGGGTGACCACGCCGGCGATGTCCAGCGTGAGCTTCCGGTCGCGGACCATCTGGCGGATCACCGCGAGCTGCTGCCAGTCCTTCTCGCCGAACAATGCGACATCGGGCGTCACCTGCGCGAACAGCCGCGACACCACCGTCGCCACGCCATCGAAATGGCCGGGCCGGTGCGCGCCGTCGAGCACCTCGCTTACCCCCGAAACGGAGACATCTGTTTCCAGCCCATTCGGGTACATGACCTCGAGCGGGGGCATCCACAGCAGGTCGACCCCCGCCTTCTTGAGCATCGTCGAATCGGCGAGCTCCTTGCGCGGATATTGGGCGAAGTCCTCGTTCGGGCCGAACTGGGTCGGATTGACGAAGATCGAGACCACGACGCGGTCCGCGGCGCGCCTCGCGGCCTCCACCAGCGCCATATGCCCGGCGTGGAGCGCGCCCATCGTCGGCACCAATGCGATCCGCTCTCCTGCCTCGCGGAAGCCCGCGATCGCATTTCGGAGCGCGTCGAGGGCACGGATGGTTTGCACGCGTTAACACTTTCGATAAGACAGCAGGGGCGGCCTTCTATGGGGGGAAGGCCGGGCGTTCAATGAAGGAAGTTGTACAGCGTGATGGACGGACCGCACAGGCTGCACGTCATCGTGTTCGCAAACGAGAAGGGGGGCACCGGCAAGTCGACGACCGCGGTCCACACCGCGATCGCGCTGGCCGCGAAGGGCGCGAATGTCGCCTGTTTCGACCTGGATCATCGCCAGCGGACGACGGGCCGTTACCTCGACAATCGCCAGGCGACGATCGACCGGACCGGGCGCCCGCTGCCGATGCCGCGCTATGCCACGCACGACGGCGAGAGCATGGCGGGCTTTTCCGATATGCTCGAGAAACTGGGCGAGGGCAGCGATTTCCTGGTGATCGACACGCCGGGCCGCGACGATCGCTTCGCGCGGATCGCGGTGACCAACGCCGATACATTGGTCACGCCGATGAACGACAGCTTCGTCGATTTCGACCTGATCGGGCAGGTCGATCCCGAGACCTTCCGCGTCTCCAAGCCAAGCTTCTATTCGGAGATGATCTGGGAATCGCGCAAGCGCCGCGCCAAGACCGATGGCGAGACGATCGACTGGGTGGTGCTGCGCAACCGCATGCAGTTCATCGAGGCGCGCAACATGAAGCGCGTGTCCGAAGCGATCGACCAGCTTTCGAAGCGGGTGGGGTTCCGGGTGATCTCGGGGCTGTCCGAGCGCGTGGTCTATCGTGAATTGTTTCCGCAGGGGCTGACGATGCTCGATTCGGGCGAGTTCGGCGGGATGGCGCTGAGCCATGTCGCCGCGCGGCAGGAATTGCGCGAGATGATGGCCGGGCTGGCGTTGCCCGAGGTCACCATGCCGTTGTTCGCGTGACCAAATTATTCATCGTCGCGCTGATCCTGGGCGCGTTCTGGTTATACCTCCGCAAGCCGGCGGTGAAGCCGCTGCCCGAGGCCGAGGCGCGCGAGATCTTGGGCGTCGGCGCCAATGCCGATGCCGACGCGATCCGCGCCGCGCACCGGCGGCTGGTCGCGGCGGTCCATCCCGACAAGGGCGGATCGGCCGAGCTGACCCGGCGGATCAACGCGGCGCGGGATACGCTGCTTCGGCGCTAACGGTTGCAACTTCCGGCGCGCTCGCGGATTAGGCGCGTAACGATTCCCCGGAGGTTCCATGACGCATAATTTCGACCCGACTTCGCTGCGCGAGTATGACATCCGCGGGATCGTGGGCGAGGCGCTCGGCCCCGACGACGCGCGGGCGATCGGGCGCGGCTTCGCGACGCTGCTGCGCCGTGCGGGCGGGCACCGGGTCGCGGTGGGGCGCGACGGGCGGGTTTCCTCGCCGATGCTCGAGGCGGCGCTGGTCGAGGGGCTGACGGCTTCGGGGTGCGACGTGGTGCGGGTCGGCATGGGGCCGACGCCGATGCTATACTATGCCGAGGCGACGCTAGAGGTGGACGGCGGCATACAGATAACTGGCAGCCATAATCCCGGCAATTACAACGGCTTCAAGATGGTGATGCAGCATCTGCCGTTCTTCGGCGAGCAGATCCAGACGCTTGGCCGGATGGCGGCGGAAGGCGATTGGGACGAGCCTGCGGGCGAAACCAGTGTCACCGATGCCGAAATCGAGGATCTGTATGTCGGGCGGTTGCTCGCCGGATACGCCGGCGGCGCGTTCCGCATCGGCTGGGACGCGGGCAACGGCGCCGCTGGCCCGGTGATCGAGAAGCTCGTCAAGCTGCTGCCGGGTGAGCATCATACGCTCTTCACCGAAGTGGACGGCAATTTCCCCAACCATCATCCCGATCCTACCGAAGAGAAGAATCTGGCCGATCTGAAGAAGCTCGTCGCCGAGAAGAACCTCGATTTCGGACTGGCTTTCGATGGCGACGGCGACCGAATCGGCGCGATCGACGGGCTGGGGCGGGTGATCTGGGGTGACCAGTTGCTCTCGATCCTGGCCGAGCCGGTGCTGCGCGAGCTGCCGGGCGCGACGATCATCGCCGATGTGAAGGCCAGCCAGGCGTTGTACCACCGGATCGCCGAATTGGGCGGCGTGCCGCTGATGTGGAAGACCGGGCACAGCCTGATCAAGACCAAGATGAAGGAAACCCACGCGCCGCTGGCGGGCGAGATGAGCGGGCACATCTTCTTCGCGCATAATTATTACGGCTTCGACGATGCCCAATATGCCGCCGTCCGGCTGATCCAGGCGGTGCATGTGATCGGCAAGTCGCTGACCCAGCTCAAGGACGAGATGCCGGCGATGGTCAACACGCCCGAGATGCGCTTCCAGGTGTCGGACACGCGCAAGTTTGCGGTGATCGACGAAGTGCTCGACCGGCTCGAGGCCGAGGGCGCCGATGTGAACCGCACCGATGGCGCGCGGGTCAACACGCCCGACGGCTGGTGGCTGCTGAGGGCGTCGAACACCCAGGACGTGCTGGTCGCGCGTGCCGAGGCGAAGGATCAGGCGGGGCTCGACCGGCTGATGGCGATGATCGACGCCCAGCTTGCCGCCAGCGGGCTGGAGCGCGGGGAGACGGTGGGGCATTAACTAGGGACTGGCTTTCCGGCGCGTTCACCCCCACGTAGCCCCGCATGCCTCCGCCCCCGCCCTCCATCATCCGCGTCATCGATCTCGAGACCACCGGCCAGGCCCCGCCCGCGCACGGGGTGTGCGAGATCGGGTGGCAGGATGTCGCGCTGAGCGCGAGCGGGCGCTGGGAATTGCTGGGCGAGGGCGGGTCGCAGCTCGTCAATCCGGGGCGGCTGATGAGCCCGATCACCACCGCGATCCACCATATCCGCGACGAAGACGTTGCCGATGCGCCATGGTGGCAGGATGTCGCGCGGCCGATCCTCGATCCGTGGCCGCGGCGGGTCGCGCTGGCGGCGCACCGGGCGAGCTTCGAGCAGCAATATTGCACGGCTTCGCTGACGCGCGGCGCGGACTGGATATGCACGTGGAAATGCGCGCTGCGACTGTGGACCGACAGCCCGAGCTTCTCCAACCAGGTGCTGCGCTACTGGCGCAATCCCGAGGGGCTGGAGCACGAGCGCGGACTGCCGGCGCACCGGGCGTTTCCCGACGCCTATGTGACGGCGTTCCACCTGCGCGACATGCTCAACGAGGCGAGCGTGGCGCAGCTGATCGAATGGTCGAGCGTGCCGGGGCTGCTGCCGCGCGTCCGCTATGGCCCGGATCGCGGCAAGGAATGGACCGAGATCGAGGAGGACGTGCTGCAGGGCTTCATGGGCGACCGCGACGAGGACATCCGCTTCACCGCGCGCACCGAATATGAGCGGCGGCGGGGCGGAGGTTCGATCGGACGAACCGCGACGCAGGATTTGTTGCTTTAGTCCCCGTGCTCCCGCGAAGGCGGGAGTCCAGGGCCGCAAACGACGTACTCCGTAACCCTGGGCTCCCGCCTTCGCGGGAGCACTGGCTTTCTTCAGCGTTGGCCCGCGATCAGCCTCCGAACGCCTTCGAGGACGATCCCGAACACCAGGTGCGAAGCCACTCCGTAGATGTGGCTTTCGACCGGGGCTTCGTCGGGCGCGGGGCCGAGATCGAGCGCGGGGACCGCCGCTTCGTCGAGCAGCGTCGCGGTGGCGATGCCGTAGGCACTGCCGAAGCCGGCGCTGGCTTCGGGGCGGTATTCGGTGAGGACGCCGTAAATGCCGCCCATCACCGCGCCGACGACGAA